>Ga0222706_1000036_pt1 | contig 69463 bp, 73 predicted proteins | sample AntAcemetage1572_FD_179829 | JGI IMG/M metagenome (GOLD analysis project Ga0222706, IMG submission 179829) | Saline water microbial communities from Ace Lake, Antarctica - #1572 | ecosystem: Environmental > Aquatic > Non-marine Saline and Alkaline > Saline | place: Antarctica: Ace Lake...
CTCTTCCCATCCCGAACAGAGAAGTTAAGCCCTGCAGCGCCGATGGTACTGGGGTTACTCCCGGGAGAGTAGGTCGCCGCCTTATTCATTCCAATGCCAGCTGTATAGCTGGCATTTTTGCGTTTACCCCCCGACCGGTCGGGTAACACAGAATTGGCATCTAAAATAAACCGCTGTAACCTCACATGATTATCCATAATCAAGCTAACTAACTGCTGTTTGGCTGCTTAGTCTGAATTAAGTAATCACATTTTACCCTTCCGTGGGTTAGCTAAAATTAGAAATTAAGAATACAGTAGTTTACTCCAAGACTAAAAATTGAATACGCTGATTTCATTCAAAATAATATAATATTTTAGTTTGAACTTACGTTTTTATTGGTCGGATTATAGGGTTTGGAGTCCAAATGTGTACTATGAGTACGTATGACACTGTGTCTACAATAATTATCCGGAATACAGATTAAGATTTAATCCAACCAAATTTTAATATTTTGGATTTCCATTTTTCATTTTTAGAATATTATTGCAGTTTTGTATCAAACCGAAATAAATGTCATTTCTATTTAAAGGCCTCCGTATTATTGATTCAAGAGGACTTAGCAGTCCCCAAGATTTTTTATTTACAAAGGGAATTTTAACTCAAGAATTTGATTCTGCGCTAGCTTCCGAGGCTAAAACTATAGATGCTTCAGGATGGATGTTAAGTGTAGGGTGGGTTGATTTGAAATGTGGGTTAGGTGAGCCTGGTTTTGAGTACAAGGAAACAATAGCAAGTTTGGCTGACTCATTACTTGCAAGTGGTTTTGCTGCAGCTGTAATTCAGCCAAACACTCATCCAACCGTCCAGTCAAAAGGTGAGGTAGAATTTATTCTAAATCGAGCAAAAAATTTTACTCCCGAGTTCATCATTCAAGGTGCAGTTACCATTAATACTGATGGAGAGGATTTAACAGAGATGCTGGATATGCATATGCAATCTGGCGTCAAGATTTTTGGAGAGGGAGTTAAACCCTTATCTAATGGCGATCGATTTATGAAAGTGAATCAGTACCTGCAAAAGTTTGACGGAATATTATTTGATCATTCTTATGATCCTTTACTTTCGGTGTTTGGTCAAATGCATGAAGGAGAGAATTCAACAAAGCTTGGCATGAAAGGAATTCCGAGTTTGGCAGAATTCATCGCCATCCAACGCAACATTGAGATTGTCAGGTATACAGGTGGTAAGGTACATTTTCAAACTGTCAGTACACGAGAAAGTGTTACTTTGATTCGTACTGCCAAAGCTGAAGGCTTGAAAGTTACAGCTGATGTTTCCATCTACCAATTGATCTTCAAGGATGGTGATTTGATGGATTTTGATCCAAATCTGAAAGTGAAGCCTCCATTCAGAGGAGATTCAGATCGTCAAGCTTTAATTGAAGGCTTAAAAGATGGGACAATCGATGCTTTGGTTTCTAACCATCAGCCAGAAGATTTTGACTCTAAATTCATGGAGTTTGATCTAGCAAATTTTGGCATGGCGGGACTTCAGACCTTTCTACCTGCCTTGGTAATTCTCGAGCAAGAATTGGGTTGGGAGTTACTGATAAAGAAAATAACATCGGGTCCTAAATCAATTATTCCACAAGAGTTACCAAATTCTTGGACGATCTTTAACCCTCAGCAAACCTGGAATTATAATAATGATTCAAATAAGTCCCTTTCTTCAAATAATCCCTGGTTCGGATCAGAATTGACTGGTCAAGTGAAATTTGTCGTTCAAAAGGGTCAGTTAACCCAAGTTAATGCTTAATAATTTTCGTTCAGCATATCAGTTTGGATTACTCGGTGGAGTACTCAGCTGCGCAGCATTCCTCGTTCTTTCTTTTTTCTATTCAGACCCTTCGAACCTCACCTTGCTTTTTGGATACGTGATTTGTCCCATAGCAATTTTTCTATCGATCAAATTCTTCAAAGAAGATCAGAATTCAGGATACCTTTCTTTTTCAGAGGGGATGTCAGTTGGTTTTGTTACTTATATGCTAATAGCATTAATTTCAATTCTGGGGATTTGGCTTTTCTTGTCGATTTCACCAGAAACTTTCGAATTAATTACAATAGCTAAATTCGAAGTTCTTGAAAAAGGAAAAGAGACTATAGTGGCTCAGATAGGTCAAAATTCATATGACGCAACCTATGAAAGCCTAAAAGAAATGTCCAAATTGGATATTGCTTTGAATGATGGGATTTGGAAAGTCATTCCAGGATTGTTTTTTACTATTATTATTTCAATTATTTTGAGAAAAAACCCTAACTGAGTACACTATGGAAAAATCATTATCAATTTCAGAAACAGTAAAAAAATGGGGGCTAATTTACGGATTAGTTGGTGTTATTTATGTCTACATCACTGCTTTACTTGGTATCCAAGGTAATTCATCAAACATTTCCGCTGGAATAATTTCATTTATCATCACTTTGGGAATAGCATTTGCAGTTTATTCTCTAGCTGTGAAGGAATATAAAAATGAAAATTCTGGAATTTTAACATTTGGTAAAGCCTATGTTATTTGCTTGTTAGTAGGATTACTAGGAGGTGTAATAAGATCAGTAGGGTTTTATATCTATATTAAATTCATTGATCCAACTTATGTTGAATCTATTATGAATGCTCAAATTGAGGCTCAAGAAAAAATGGGAGTCACCGTTCCTGATCCTGAGAGTTTGCCAGCTTTTATGAAGTTTTTTCAAACAAATGAATTTTTTGCATTTTCAACTTTATTTTCGGCAATACTAGGAGCACTAATTTTTGGCTTAATCGTAGCTGCTATTTATCAGAAAAAAGAAGATTTCTCTTACTAATATATGTTTCAGATTTCTGTTGTAATTCCTGTCTTCAACGAAGAGGAGTCTCTACCAGAATTAACCAATTGGATTAGCCGGGTCATGCATGGCCACGGCTTTTCTTATGAGGTTATATTGGTCAATGACGGTAGTTCGGATAGTTCTTGGGAGGTCATTCAATCATTGGCAGAAGAGTCTACTGCGATTAAAGGGATCAACTTTACGAGAAACTACGGGAAATCAGCTGCACTGGATGCTGGCTTTAATAAGGCTTCTGGCGAAGTTGTAATCACCATGGATGCTGACCTTCAGGATAGCCCAGAGGAGATACCTGGTCTTTATCGGATGATTACGGAAGATGGCTTTGATGTGGTTTCAGGATGGAAAAAAGAGCGTCATGATCCAATCTCTAAAACCATTCCTTCTCGATTTTTTAATGGAGTCACTCGATGGATCTCGGGGATCGACCTTCATGATTTCAACTGTGGGTTGAAAGCATATCGCCTTAAAGTGGTGAAGAATATCCAAATCTATGGAGAGATGCACCGCTATATACCCTTACTGGCGAAATGGAATGGTTTTGGGAAAATAGGAGAGAAGGTGGTTCAGCATCAAAGCCGAAAATATGGCTATTCGAAATTTGGGATTGAGCGATTTTTAAATGGATTTCTTGATTTGATTTCTGTTTCTTTCGTGCATCGATACAAAAAAAAGCCAATGCATTTCTTCGGGCTTCTAGGCACCCTATCATTTGTCACTGGTTTTTTAATCACTTGTTGGTTGATTTTTGAAAAAATCTATGGACTTAGCAGGGGCTTAAAAGTAAGAGAAATTGTAGACCAACCTTTATTCTTTTTGGCTTTAGTAGCGCTCATTATTGGGATTCAGTTATTTGTGACCGGCTTCATCGCTGAATTAATGACCTCTAACCAATCCAAAGAAGCTGAGTACAAAATTGGAGAGGAAGTTAATTTCGATTTTTGATGTTTTTTTCGGTAATCATACCGATATATAACCGCCCTCAAGAATTAGAGGAATTGCTTTTAAGCCTTACTAGGCAAACTTATCATGAGTTTGAGGTAGTAGTAATAGAAGATGGTTCTGATTTTCCTGCGGAAAAGATCGTTTATAGCTACCAAAATCACTTTTCGATAAGGTACATATCTCAGACCAACCAAGGTCAAGGATTTGCTAGGAACACAGGAATGCAACAAGCCGAAGGAGACTTTTTTATTATTTTAGATTCTGATGTGATTTTGCCTGAGGACTATTTGGCTATAGTGTCAGGTGCTATCGAATCCAGAAACTTGGATGCTTTTGGAGGCCCTGATGCTGCGTCTGGTGATTTTTCGACTCTTCAAAAATCTATGGACTTTGCGATGACTTCCTTCTGGACAACAGGCGGAATCAGGGGTAAACTCAAAGATCCCTCGAAATATCAAGCTAGGGGATTTAACATGGGAGTCAGTAAGGCTGTTTTTAAGGAGACTCAGGGCTTTATTGACCCTAATCGAGGAGAAGACATCGAATGGAGTATTCGAATCAAAAAAGCGGGATTTAAGCTTGAACTGGTCGAAGCTGCCTTCGTCTATCATAAACGGAAGAACAGCTTATTTTCTTTTGCAAAACAAGCTTTCTCTTTCGGTAAGAACCGTGTTAATGTTTCCAGGTTTCATCCGGAGGCAATAAAGATAGTTCACTTACTTCCAACTGGGTTTGCCCTATTTTTAGTATTTATGCTGCCAATGACTTTTATTTCAACAGGTATATTCAACATACAATTACTTGCACTAGTGATTTGGTTAGGGATGATCTTTTTTACTGCCCTAAGCCAGTACCGATCCTTTTCAGTTGCATTGCTGAGTCTATTGACTTCCTTGATTCAACTAACTTGCTACGGGGCAGGACTGCTTCTAGAGTGGGCTGTAAAATTGGTTAAAGGGTAACCCCCTTTTTACAAACAAAAATAACCTCGTCTGGTGCTAGTGCAAATCGCTTGACTCTTTCTTCAGGCATTCCTTTAACGAACTGATTTTCTTCAATATTCAAACCTGACTTTCTAAGTCGTTCGGCATAATCCAAACCGAATTTCCGAACGTGATCACGCTGTCCGAAGAGGCGTTCTCGCGCTGCTGGATCAGTGACGCTACTGTCTTCCAAAGTCTTTTCTAGCTCATAGACAGGAGACTGGAGGATTCCCCAGCCAGTTGGCTTGAGCACTCGGTTAAATTCAGCGCATGCTTTCAAATCATCCTCAACATGCTCGAGCACATGATTGCAAAAGACTACATCAAATGTATCATCGGAAAAAGGAATTTTATGCACATCCATTTTTACTTTGGCCAAAGGAGACTCAATGTCACCAGTAATGTATTCCAAATTAGGTAAGGCTTCAAAGCGATCTATAAAGCAATGTTCCGGAGCAATATGTAATACTTTAAGCTTTTCTTTGAAAAAACCAGTCTGTTCTCTTAGGTATAACCACATCAATCTGTGCCGCTCCAAGGCTAAGCAATTAGGACAAAGCGCATTTGCACGAGCTATTCTTCCATACGGTAAAAACTTACTGTAATGGCTTTGGCAAACGGGGCATTCTACGTTGTCTCCTTTATTGAGTTGTGCAAAAACCTTCATGATAACTGGGCTTATTCGCTGCAAAAGGGAACGCGGAACAAACCGGATCACAAAACTTATAATTGATTTCATGGATAAGAATAGAAAGTATGCAAGTTAAGAATTGGGGCTCAAGAGCCGTGATTTTTTGGTGTCTTTTACAATTTTGCATTTTTTAGGAAAAAGAGCTCATATTTTTAATTGATTAAGTGAAATCAATCATTATTTTAGTTTGAAATTTAAAAACTAGCCAGCAATACTTATGAATCCAAGACCATCCATTTTACATATCTTATTTAGTTTGCTTTTTGTCACGGTAGCTTTATCTGTCCAAAGCCAGGACATTGAAAGATTCACCTTAGAAGAAATGGTGAAGCGGGCAAAAGATCGTTCTCCTTCAGCTTTGAGAGCCCTTACTCGTAAGGAAAATAGCTATTGGCAGTACAGACTATTTAAATCTGATTACAATCCTCAGTTGCGTTTAAACGGTACAATTCCCAGTTATTCGCAAGCTTTCAGCAGTATTACTCAGCCCGATGGTTCGATTGAGTTTTTGCAGGTACGGCAAAACTTCATGGATCTTGAGCTTGGACTCCAGCAAGTGATTGCTCCCACTGGAGGGATTGTTTCGGTCAACTCTTCCACCAATCGATTTGACAACTTCTTAGCTGATCCGGGTGAGCCACAAACCAGATTTTCAGGAGTTCCGGTTAATGTGAGGTTACAACAGCCTTTTTTCGCTTACAATCCTTATAAATGGAATAAGAAAATTCAGCCTTTGGTTTTCGAAGAAAGTAAAAGAGAATTTGTACAAGAAATTGAGGAGGTTTCGTACTTCACTACGCAGTTGTTTTTTGATTTTCTGATTGCTCAAGTCAACTTTGATATTGCGACGATAAATTTGAAAAATACGGAAGAGATATTCTCCATAGAAAATAAACGCTATGAGATTGGGACAACTACCGAGGATCGATTACTTCAGATCGAGCTTCAGGCGCTTCAGGCCAAGCAGGATCTTGCTCAATCGAAACTGGATCTCGAAGGTTCATCATTTGCTGTCAATTCTTTTATCGGACTTAATCAATATTCAAGAGTGGAGTTACTTGCCCCGCTGACTATTCCATACTTCGATGTCGATGTGGAACGTGCGATAGAATTAGCTTTTGCTAATCGATCAGAGGCCTTGGCCTTTGACCGGCGAAAGTTAGAGGCAGAAGCATTGGTAGCTCAGGCTAAAGGACAGCGGTTCGGAGCTCAGCTTAATGCGAGCTATGGCTATAATAATGCGGCTTTCAACTTTTCATCTATTTATAGTCAGCCAAATACTCAGGCACTGGTAAGCTTGGGCTTCTCTGTACCTATCTTGGACTGGGGAAGAAATAAGGCGCGTATGTCTCAGGCTCAGGCAAATCAACGGTTGGTTGAGTACACTGTAGAACAAGATATTATAAATTTTGAGCAACAGATATTCACAAAAGTCAAAAACTTCATTATGATGAGGGAGAGGCTTGAGGTAACCAAATTATCAGATCAGGTAGCTCAGCGACGTTATGAGATTGCTTTGAAGCGGTATCAGACTGGCAATGTTACAATCACAGATCTCAATATCGCTCAAAATGAAAAAGATGCTAATAAAAGAGCATTTTTCAATTCGCTGAAGGACTATTGGATGGCTTACTATGAGCTTAGAGCACTGACATTATATGATTTTGAGAATCAGGTATTGCTCTACATCCCAGAGGCTTAAAACTAGTTGATCTATTTTGTCTGCATCTCTGAGTTGCACTTATAGCTTTTCAATATCTGCATATAATTTGTTAGTGTTTTCAGTCTAATTTTCGATCGCTTTAGTCATCTTTACTATATCATTTGGGCTAATCTTACTACTAGAATTTTCAATTGTATCTTGATTATTTTCCAGTATAATTTTGGATTTTTCAATTATAGTCTGCTCATTACACTGTTTTTTATCTACTATCATAGCCTAATTTATGATATCTTTTGTGCATGAGTAGTTCTAGGATTTAGTAAGGATAATCATCCTGGAAGGATTACCCCAAAAATAATTTTTCTCAAAAAAAATTAAGGTTCCATGAAATTTGACTGAATATCTTTGAAAATAAAAAGTGTCAACCATTTTTAGGACGCGTCCGTGTTTACCATATATTAAGCCGCTTTTTGATTTTTACTGGTACAATTGCGGATACATATATAAAAGAAATTCAATATTGATCAATTCGTGTCTCCAGATTCAAATTGAAAATAAAAAGAAAAATTAAGGCCATCATGCCATCAACTATAGTGGTTGCGACACCCATCTCGATCTTATGCTCTGCCTGTGAATAAAAGATGAGCAATAGGACAATGGTGGCTAATTCTATTAGTATAATTAAATATATGATCCAAGTACCCCGATAGGATTGAGCCTCTACATCAACCTGATTTGCCATGTTATTGATCTAATATTCCTAGTTCAGTACCGGTGTGGCCTTTCGGTCTGAATAGCCCAATACTATTAGTTTGAAGACCATTACTACTTTTTTTTATGGTTGAATTAGATGATATTTTTTAGTTTTAAATCAGATATTACCATTTCCATCGTTTCTAATGTGCTTTCCGTTTTCCTTTTATAGGCAGTAATTATAGCAGTGTCCTGTCGGTAATGGAGTATAGCAAATGCAATCTCAGAAGCATAGGCTATGTGGAAAATAAGAGACTAAATGGCTTTGATTCCAGTATTTTTGAGTGGTTGCGTATCGCCCTTTTAAGTGAGTGATTTGCATCCTTAACTCCTGGACAAATAGTTATTTCTTTATTTTCTGCTTTAAAATCATCATTAGGAGATAACTAAGCACTTTTTCGAATTACTGCACCAGAATGTAGATGAATAAAATTCTTATATTCATATAGGTCATCTACGTTAAATATTGACTCAACTGTATCGTCTACCTGCCAAACCAGGATTGTTCCTATCATTACAGGATTTCCGATTTTGTCGTCCATTTCAGCAGATTTATTTTCAAAATTCCCTACTTGAAGTGAAATATTTTTCTCGGTCATAGATGGATCAACCCAAAAGAAGCCATTTGCTTTGACACTTCCTTTGTAGTATACCAAGAGTAAAAGGACCATACCGCCTTGTGTTTGGTCCGACAATAAAGAGCTTAAAGAGGCTAATGGAGAATAGAAATCCAGCTCCAAAACTAATACTAAGTTGCTTGCAATTAAAACTGAATTAGCTACTGGGATTAGGTATAATCACCAGTATAAGAACATATTAAGAGCGTGGTTTGATTACTTATTTTATATCAATATGATGTTGCAGTGATATACTGTTGAATTATGAGATTTGATTTCAGATGTCCAACTTTATTTAAAAAAGGTTCTGAAAATTCAGGACTTTGAGAAAAATACTATTTTACTCAGCATGTACATGCGACTTCATGAATACAGGTCGAAAAGTAGATAATGTATTGTAAACCTGAGTATTGACGGAACTCTAGGCAGCCATCATCTTATGTATAAAGCAAATACAATTAGGGTACTCGTATGATTGTGGGTAATTACAATTTATTCTTTCTTTTTAAAGAGTGAATCCACAAATTCTTTTCGATTAAAAATCTGCAAATCAGTCATTTTTTCGCCTACTCCGATATATTTTACGGGGATCTTAAATTGATCAGAGATTCCTATTACTACACCGCCTTTTGCTGTTCCATCTAGTTTTGTGATAGCTAAAGAAGTGATTTCAGTTACTTTGGTAAATTCTTTCGCCTGAACAAATGCGTTTTGACCTGTGGATCCATCAAGTACCAACATGATTTCATGAGGTGCATCGGGAATAAACTTCTGCATGACCCGCTTGATTTTCCCAAGTTCATTCATCAAATTTACTTTAGTATGTAATCTTCCAGCAGTATCGATAATTACTACATCTGCTTTTTGATCTACTGCTTGCTTTACAGTATCAAAAGCTACTGAAGCAGGATCTGTATTCATTCCATGTGAAACGACGGGAACACCAACACGATCTCCCCAAAGAATCAATTGATCAACTGCGGCAGCTCGGAAAGTATCAGCAGCTCCCAATACAACAGATTTACCGGCATTTTTAAAAGTGTTTGCCAACTTTCCAATAGTAGTTGTTTTTCCTACTCCATTGACACCGACTACCATGATCACGTAGGGTTTTTTATCTGCCGGAATATCAAAGTCCAGAAGATCTTGGGTATTATTTTCTTCCAGTAGTGCTGCGATTTCTTCTCGTAGGATTTTATCCAATTCAGAAGTGTTCAAATATTTATCTTTAGCTACTCTAGCCTCTATGCGATTGATTACTTTGATTGTCGTGTCTACTCCCACATCGGCAGTGATTAGTATTTCCTCAAGTTCATCCAATACAGCTTCATCCACGATGGATTTACCGACTACCGCTTTGGATAGTTTCGAGAAGATGCTGTCACTGGACTTTTTAAGTCCTTGATCGAGAGTCTCCTTTTTGTCTTTAGAGAAAAAATCAAAAATTCCCATAGAATAGGTTTAAGAACGAAATGTAATAAAAAATCCCTGCTGACCGGTGGACAGAGGGACTTAAACAACGCTGGTTACACTGGGCAACTTATTTTTTCAAAATATCCTGCACCATTGTGGAAGGAACCATGTCCTCTTTGAAGGTGTAAGCTCCAGTCTTTTCAGACTTTACTGCTCTTATTACCTTAGCGTAAGATACACCACCTTCTTTTTTTAGAGTTGCTACAACTTTTTTAGCCATAATTTTGTCGTTTTGTCAAGATTACTATTGAACGAATTACTTAATTTCTTTGTGAACAGTCATCTTCTTCAGAATAGGATTGAACTTCTTCAATTCTAATCTTTCGGTAGTATTTTTCCTGTTTTTAGTCGTGATGTATCTTGAAGTACCTGGCATACCTGAAGTCTTGTGCTCCGTGCATTCCATAATCACTTGTACTCTATTGCCTTTCTTAGCCATCTTCGTGTTGATTTAGGGGTCGTGACTTTGATTATCTAATTACAAACATCCCGTTTTCCTGAGCTTTTTTCAAAACTGCAGTAATTCCGTTTTTGTTGATAGTTTTCAGTGCCTTTGAGCAAACTTTTAAAGTGATCCATGCGTCCTCTTCAGGAACGTAGAAAGTCTTTTTGTGAAGATTTGGGTAAAATCTACGCTTTGTTTTATTGTTTGCACGGGACACGTTATTTCCCACGCGAGGTCTTTTTCCGGTAATGTCACAAACTTTTGCCATGGTAATATATCGTAAATATGATGCGTTTCTATAATGAGTCTGCAAATATCGCAAATTCTACTGAATTACCAATAAAGATTTTAAAATATCCTTTTTATAACTTATCCTTTGGATAGGGGCAATGTTTGCAACCACTTCCGCAACAATGTCCCCGCTTTAAATGGTAACTTTCAGTGAATACCATTAGACCACATTCATTGAAATAATAATCCGATGTGGTTAATTGGGGTGGGTTCAAAGGCTTCTTTTCTTGTTTCATGGGAGAGACTAAAGTCATTCACTATATTTACCACTCTATCTGGAGTGCGCTTTAAAACCAAAAATACTAAAAACATGGAAACTATTACTTCTAGCAATCAAGCTATCACACTCGAAGATAAATATGGAGCGCATAACTACCATCCGCTTCCGGTTGTTTTGACCAGGGGAGAGGGTGTTTACCTTTGGGATGTTGAAGGAAAAAAGTACTTCGACTTTTTGTCAGCTTATTCTGCCGTTAATCAAGGTCATTGCCATCCAAGAATTAAAGATGCATTGATTGAGCAAGCTGGAACTTTAACGCTGACTTCGAGAGCTTTTTATAATGATGTGCTAGGTCCATTTGAAAAATATATTACTGAGTATTTTGGTTTTGAAAAAGTGTTGCCAATGAATACTGGTGCTGAAGCAGTCGAAACTGCAATTAAAATTGCACGAAAATGGGGATATGAGAAAAATGGTATAGAGGAGAACCAAGCAAAAATTATTGTGGCAGAGAATAATTTCCACGGAAGAACAACTACAATTATTTCTTTTTCAAATGATGAAAATGCACGCAAAAACTTTGGACCATTCACAGATGGCTTTATAAGAATACCTTATAATGATGTATCGGCCCTCAAGGAAGCGCTTAAAGCTGAGAATGTAGTTGCTTTTTTGATAGAGCCAATTCAAGGTGAGGCGGGAGTGTATGTGCCGGCTGATGACTATTTAAAAGAAGCAAAAGCAGCTTGTGAAGCGTCAAACGTTTTGTTGATAGCTGATGAAATACAAACCGGAATAGCCCGTACGGGATCACTTTTGGCAGTTTGCGGAAATTGCTCCTGCGAAAAAAACTGCGAGAGACAAGCTACTTATGTTAGGCCGGATATGTTGATTTTGGGCAAGGCTATATCGGGTGGGTTTTACCCAGTATCCGCCGTACTTGCTGACAATCACATTATGGACGTCATAAAGCCTGGTCAGCACGGTTCGACTTTTGGGGGAAATCCAATAGGTGCAAAAGTTGCAATTGCTGCTTTGGAAGTAGTGTCTGATGAAAATCTAGCTCAAAATGCCAGAAGACTTGGAATAATTTTTCGCGACAGGATGCAAGCACTGGTTGAGAAATATCCAATAGTAAAACTTGTGCGTGGCAAAGGTCTCCTTAATGCCGTAGTAATTAATGACACAGAGGAGAGTAGTACAGCTTGGAATATTTGTGTAGCATTAATGAATAATGGGCTGCTAGCTAAGCCGACTCACGGTAATATCATTCGATTTGCACCTCCGCTGGTAATGACAGAGGATCAGCTTCATGAATGCTGTGATATCATAGAAAAGACGATTAAGAAATTCTGAAAATTGACCCCGGAAGCTTTCCTTTCAGAGGTTTTGCCAATTAATTAATTTTGTTGACGACCATTTAAGACTTACTATGCTTCAAGCTGTTATTTTTGATATGGATGGTGTTATCTGTCACACTAATCCATTCCATTCCATTGCATTTAAGCAATTCTTTGCCAAAAGAAATCTAAATCCAACGGAGGAAGACTTCAAGCTTCACATGTATGGAAAAAACAACGGATACATTTTAAGCCATTTCCTAGGAAGGAAGATTCAAGGTGAGGAATTATCAGAATTGGAGTTTGAAAAAGAAAGCTTATTTCGTGAAATCTATGAGCCTGAAGTCCAGCCGATTTCCGGATATTTGGGTTTTTTGAATGGTCTTAATGAATTGGGTCTTTCCATAGCAGTCGCTACTTCCGCACCTCGTGCTAATCTTGATTTGATTCTAGGGACTTTGGCAATTAAAGAGCTAATGGGTTCCATGCTAGCTTCTGAAGATGTGTCAAAACACAAGCCTGATCCTGAGATTTATTTAAAAACAGCAGTTAATCTTAAGGTTGACCCAGCTCATTGTCTCGTTTTCGAAGATTCTTTCTCTGGAGTATCTGCCGGGTTAAATGCAGGCATGAAGGTGGTGGGAGTTCTTTCAACACATAAAAAAGAAGAATTGCCTGCTTGCGATTTATACATAAAAGATTACTCCGATCTGAATCTGGATCAAATTCAACAACTATACATATAATGCTCCGAAGACCAAGAAGAAATAGAAAATCCGAAGTGGTTAGGAATCTGGTAGAAGAGACTTCACTTTCGGTCAGTGATTTGATCTTCCCGATGTTCTTGGTAGATGGAATTCAGATGAAAGTCGAAGTGGCTTCCATGCCTGGCATCTACCGTTTTTCGATTGATTTGATGCTCAAAGAAATTGAATCCTGTATGCAGCTAGGTATCAAATCATTTGATGTTTTTCCTGCTTATCCGGATTCGCTTAAGGACTCCATCGCAAGTGAAAGCTATAATCCAGAAACTTTCTACCTGAAAGCATTACGAGCGATTAAGCAAAACTTCCCTGAAATATGCCTGATGTCAGATGTCGCAATGGATCCCTACAGTAGTGATGGTCATGATGGTTTGGTCAAAAATGGAAAAATCATCAATGATGAAACTTTAGAGATTTTAGGCAGAATGGCTTTGGCACAGGCAGATGCAGGCGTCGATATCCTCGGTCCATCTGATATGATGGATGGGCGGGTTGGATTTATCCGGGAGCTACTAGACAATAATGGATATACTGATACTTCGATTATGTCCTATACTGCGAAGTATGCAAGCGCCTTTTATGGTCCCTTTCGAGACGCCTTGAATTCTGCACCGAAATTTGGAGACAAAAAAACCTATCAGATGAATCCAGCAAATAGTAAGGAGGCGCTGATCGAAGCCGATTTGGATGCGGAGGAGGGCGCTGACTTTTTGATGGTAAAGCCGGCGTTGGCTTACTTAGATATCATAAAGCTTTTAAATGATAATTATTCCCTTCCTATAGCTGCTTATAATGTGTCAGGCGAATATAGTATGATCAAAGCAGCTGGTGAAAGAGGTTGGATTGACTCTGAGCGAGCAATGATGGAGTCCCTAACCAGTATTAAACGAGCTGGAGCCAAAGTGATTCTCACCTATTTTGCAAAGGAATTTGCTATGCTGAAAGGCTAGATCACTAGTAGGTTGAATTTAGATTATAAGACTGGAGAAATCCAGTCTTTTTTTCGTTTCCTGAGTTCTGTAAAAGTTAATACCTGAAAAAATCGATTAAAAAATAATAGCAGAGCCACACAATTTATATTTTTTTAATACTCAATAAATATTTTTAAATATTGAAGAAATCATGTTTTCAAAATAAAATTTTTCAAAATATGATTTGACTTATAAAAGTCGCCTTTTCCAATTTGTCGAAATCGATTCCAAAGAATATTATAGATAAAATCAGAATTTTATTTTCTTTTATTAAGGATCAAAAAATATCCCATTTTTATGAAAATATTGAAAAAACTGAATATAATGGCTCAAAAAAAATACTACTTAGTGTATTAAATTGTAAAATTATCAAAAAGTAATTTGTTTTATTATCAAAAATATAATTACATTCGAATCAAGTAAATGCTATTAAACCTATACTAAATTTTGTAAAACGTATAAAAAATAACTTAAAACCTATGAAGTATTTTGTACCCCTAGTTGCGCAAGATGTAGGCGCTACCGCAGATTTATCTGCAGAAATAGCTCAAGGGCTTTTCACGACAAATAATGTATGGATGATGTTATCTATCGCTTTGGTATTTATCATGCACCTTGGATTTGCCGGAGTGGAAACCGGTTTTGGTCAAGCTAAAAATACAGTCAATATCCTCTTTAAAAATACCATCACCCCGATTTTGGGAATAATGACCTATGCTGTTGTAGGATTTTTCCTGATGTATCCAGGGTTTGAAACTCCGGGATGGTTTGGATTTGACTTATCAGGTTGGAAGATGTTTTGGTTTTCTCCCGCTGATGCTGATGTGACCGCAGGCTACGCTGAAGGAGGCTATACCTATTGGACGGATTTCCTTTTCCAAGGAATGTTCGCTGCCACAGCGGCCACCATTGTATCTGGAGCCATTGCTGAACGGGTTAAAATATCTGCTTACCTGATTTTCACTTTGTTTTTTGTTGGATTAGTCTACCCACTAATCGGTAGCTGGAAATGGGGTGGTGGCTCACTTGATGAGATGGGTTTCTATGATTTCGCTGGAAGTACGCTGGTCCACTCAGTTGGTGGATGGGGAGCATTAGCAGGTGTTATCCTGGTAGGACCTCGAATCGGAAAATATGTAAATGGGAAGACTGTCGATAAGCCTGGAGCAAGTGTGCCTTTAGCTGTGATAGGGGTATTTTTGCTTTGGTTAGGTTGGTTTGGATTCAACGGAGGCTCGGTGCTTTCTGCGGATCCAGCAATTGTTTCTTATGTCTTGGTAACCACCTCACTTGGTGCTTGTGCTGGCGGGCTGGGTGGATTCATTGCTGGAAATATTGTTTTCAAACGACTTGACTTGGGTATGATGTTGAATGGCATTTTGGCAGGACTCGTAGGAATCACTGCTGGGGCAGATGTCATCAGCCCGGCTTCTGCCATTATTATTGGATTGGTAGCTGGTGTATTGGTAGTCTATTCTGCGAAGCTATTAGATAGATTCATGCTAGACGATGTTGTCGGTGCAGTTTCTGTGCATTTGACTTGTGGAGTGTGGGGTACGCTTGCCGTTGGAATCTTCTCCACAAACCCGGAGCATACTTTCATTACTCAACTTACCGGCGTGGCAATCTGTGGCGCAATGGCCTTTTCTTGTGCCTTCCTCATCTTTTTTGTATTGAAAAAAACAATTGGAATTCGGGTATCTGAAGCGCACGAGAAAAGCGGTTTAGATTCTCATGAGCATGGAATCAGAGGCTACACCATTGTCTATGACGAATAGTCATTTCTAAAAATAAAGAACCCCTCCGGCGAAAAAAATACCACTCTCTTTCATCCGGACGGGGTCCTGCCAGTCAACTCTAACATTCACCAACATTTAAAATTAACATGAAAAAACTTATTCTATTCTCATTTCTGATCATTTTTGGCTTTTCACAAAATATTTTTGCACAAGAAGAGGTCCTTACCGTAGCGGTAATTGAGGAGGAAGAACCTTCCAAATTAACGCTTTCAGGTTCTGTAGATGCCTATTTCAGATCTAATTTCAATGTCCCAAACAAAGGTGAGTCTACTCAAGCACCTGCTTCTTCATTTGGCAACCTGCCAGGTTTTTCTTTAGGTATGGCCAATATTATTGCTACCTACGAAGGGAAGAAAGTTGGAGCAGTGGCTGATTTGGTTTTTGGCCCAAGAGGTGAAGATGCAGTATTTGGGTCTCCGCTATATGCGGGCGGCTTTGCTGGTAGTTCGCAGATAATCAATCAACTTTATGTCTATTGGAATGTGAACGATGCGGTCACCTTGACCTTCGGAAATTTCAATACTTTCCTGGGTTATGAGGTGATTTCTCCGACCGGAAATTTCAATTACTCCACATCATACATGTTCTCGTATGGCCCGTTCTCTCATACTGGCTTGAAAGCTGACTTTGCTTTGTCAGACAAATGGTCACTAATGGCATCCGTGATGAATCCGACTGATATGACTGAATTCAATACTTCGGGTACTTATACTTTAGGTGCTCAGCTTGCTTATTCCACAGACGCTGGAAGTACCTTTTTGAATTTTGTCTATGGAGATCAAGACGGGAAATTAACCAATGATGGAAGCTTAACAGGTGACCGATTTTCTGCCGGCAGAACATTTCAAGTGGATTTGACTACCGGCTTCAATGTATCTGATGCATTGTTTATCGGTGTGAATACGACATATAATACTACTTCCTCTGGTGAGATTTTTACTGGCTCAGATGTTCAGAATATTGATGGAGATGGTTCTGGGTTCTATGGCTTTGCTGGATATCTCCAGGCTACCACTTCTGAGAAGTTTGCGATCGGGCTAAGAGGAGAATATTTTAGTGTTTTCAATGGAGGATTGGAAGGAGTGGTAGGCCTCAATCGACCAGCTTCTGAGGGAGGAGAAGGTAGTGTCTTTGCTGCTACCCTTTCGGGAAATGTCAAGATCACAAAAAATCTTACCCTGATACCTGAGTTGAGATTGGATACCATGGGACAGGATTTTTTTGTCAATAAAGACCTAAATCCAAGTAAATCTTTAGCCTCATTCTTACTAGCCGCAGTTTTTGCGTTCTAACATTTTAAAGGGTCTATTGTAATTTAAGCTGAGGTGATATTCACCTCGGCTTTTTTATTACAACATCTAATTCTAATTGCTTGGGTGTTTTTGAATCCTCAACTCATAAAATCAATTCATCTTACTCCCGGACGAGCTTGTTTAGGAACCATTTCTACATGAATAGGGATTTATAAAACAAATTAAATTTTACAAAAGCTCATAAATCATCTAAAAAATTCCGTCCTAAGACAACATTTTTTCTTTTCAGTAGTATACTTTTGTACAACCCAAGTATACCACCATGAAAAGATCATTTCTAATTCTGGTAGCTTTTCTAGTATTCTCAACTTCCTTTTCTCAGGATATTTTAAAAGGCCCTGCAGCCAAAAATGCAAAACTGGGGAAGACCAGTTCTTCCAAGATCAGTTTTGTGTTTGACAATAGACCTACTCTTACCAAAGGTCCTGCGGCAAAAAACGTTAAAGTCTGGAATAAGGAAGGTTCTACTGTGGCTATTAGGACTCGCAGAGTTATTAATAATCCAAAAGGCTTGCAGGCAAAAAACAGAAAGGTCTTGGAGGAATCCGGAACTAATCTAGTGGATTCGAAAGCATCTTATAAGTTGCCAAAATCCATACGAAAGCGAAAAATTTGGTGGCATTGAAAAAGTAAAGGCTTGGATAAATATCCTAGCCTTTTTTTATAATTCCTGTTCTCGCTCCAGCATTAGAATATTTTGCTGAGATACGATGTAATATTTTTCTCCTTCGTACATCACTTCATGTACCCCTGAGAGTAAGAAAACTGCTAAATCTCCCTCTTTTGCTTGAAGTGGTACATATTTCACCTTTTCTTCGGTTTCCATCCAAGACTCCTGATCTTCGCTTGCCATGGGGATTGGATATCCCGGGCCAGCCTTAATGATATATCCCTGCTGTACTTTTTCCTTTTCTTGAACCCCAGGTGGAAGATAAAGTCCTGACCCTATTTTATCGTTTGGTTTTTTTAAACGTATCAAAACTCTGTCACCTACAATGATGAGTTTTTTTAATTTATTTTCAGCGGTCAGTTGCATGTGAGTTTATTTGTTGGTTGTACAAACAGAAGCCAAGAATCTCGATTCTATAATCTTGATTCTTGGCTAGTGAAATAAGAACTGTACCTGTTTATACAGTCAAGTTCTGGTTGTTACTTGTTAAGCTTCGCTTATTTTTTATCTTCGCTTACCTCTTCATAATCTACATCTGACACCCCGTCACCGGTTGCATCATCGCTAGATCCAGCATTACCATCCGACCCAGCTTGAGCACCTTCGGCACTGGCAGAGTTATACATTTCGGATGAAGCAGCTTCCCAAGCTTTGTTCAAACCATCCATTGCCGCATCAATACCTTCGGTATTTTGTGCCTGATGAGCAGCTTTTAAAGTTACTAGCGCAGATTCTACTGCTGACCTATTTACTTCGGAAAGTTTATCACCGTATTCTTTCAACTGCTTTTCAGTCTGGAACACTAGGCTATCTGCTTGGTTTAACTTGTCAATTTTTTCTCTTTCGATTTTGTCTGATGCAGCATTTGCCTCTGCTTCAGCTTTCATTCGTTCGATTTCTTCTTTAGAAAGACCGGAAGATTCAATCTTGATTTTTTGCTCTTTTCCAGTTCCTTTATCTTTTGCAGATACATTGAGGATACCATTGGCATCAATATCGAAAGTCACTTCAATCTGAGGGACGCCACGCTGTGAAGGTGGAATATCCGAAAGTTGGAATCTTCCGATTGCTCTGTTATCCTTAGCCATAGATCGCTCTCCTTGAAGTACGTGAATATCTACTGCTGGCTGATTATCAGATGCAGTAGAAAATACTTCTGACTTTTTAGTTGGGATAGTAGTATTGGACTCGATAAGCTTGGTGAAGACACCTCCCATAGTTTCGATTCCTAGAGATAGTGGAGTCACATCTAAGAGAAGAACATCTTTTACTTCTCCAGTCAATACACCACCTTGGATTGCGGCACCGATAGCTACTACTTCGTCAGGGTTTACACCTTTGGAAGGTTTTTTACCAAAGAATTTCTCTACCTCTTCCTGTATTCTAGGAATTCGTGTGGATCCACCCACCAAAATTATTTCATCAATATCTGAAGGATTCATACCTGCATCTTTCAAAGCTTTCTTGCATGGCTCCATGGATCTTCTTACCAAATCCTCAGTAAGTTGCTCAAACTTCGCTCTGCTCAGAGTTCTTACCAAATGTTTTGGTCCTGTCTGTGTAGCAGTTATATATGGTAAGTTTATTTCAGTAGACGCCGAGCTTGAAAGCTCAATCTTAGCTTTTTCAGAAGCTTCTTTTAGACGCTGAAGTGCCATTGGATCTTGTCTTAGGTCTATTTGCTCTTCAGAAGTGAATTCTTCAGCAAGCCAATTCATGATCTTTTGGTCAAAGTCATCACCACCCAGATGTACGTCACCATTGGTTGATTTCACTTCAAACACGCCATCACCAAGTTCTAGAACTGAGATATCGAATGTACCACCACCAAGGTCATATACTGCGATTTTCATGTCTTGGTTTTTCTTATCCATTCCATAAGCTAAAGCAGCTGCCGTTGGCTCATTTATGATTCGCTTTACCTCAAGTCCTGCGATTTGTCCCGCTTCTTTAGTTGCTTGACGTTCAGCATCATTGAAGTATGCCGGTACCGTAATGACTGCTTCAGTAACGGTCTGTCCCAAGAAATCTTCCGCTGTACTTTTCATCTTCTGAAGTATCATCGCTGATAGCTCCTGTGGAGTATAAGATCTGTCCCCAATTTTCACTGATACAGTGTCATTTGAGCCTTTTTCAACTTTATAAGTTGCGTGCCTTTTCTCTTCTGTAATCTCAGAGAATTTCTTGCCCATGAATCGCTTCACGGATGAAATAGTATTTTGAGGATTGGTGATTGCCTGTCTTTTGGCAGGATCTCCTACTTTACGTTCGCCGTTTCCGTTGTCTAGGAAGGCCACAATTGATGGGGTTGTTCTTCTCCCTTCACTGTTTTGAATGACTACAGGTTCATTACCCTCCATTACAGCCACGCAGGAATTGGTTGTTCCTAAGTCAATGCCGATAATTTTTCCCATGATTATAACTGATTTATAGTTTCTGATTTAAATACAAGACCCTCTCTTCAAGCCATGTGCCATCCAGCATTTAGAGGGTTTTTATGTCAGATTGTCAGAAAAATTGTCAATATTTTTTCATATTTCTTCCTAAAATGTCAAGAATTGGATGACAGACTTTAATAACTGGCAGTTTTTTAGAGTTTTAGATGCCCTTATAATTTTTGGATGAATCCTTACATCTTTATACAGTGTGAGTAGGCGATCAACCAATAAGAATCAAAAGGAATTTCGATGCTGGGTTTTGGTACTTTGCTTGGGTGTACTTTTTATCAGAAGTGATTGGCAGGATTATTTGATTGCATTGCTTTGGGAGCATGCGAAATCGCTAGTTTATTTCTTCTGGCAATTAAGTGAAATTCCGATTTACTGGACTTATTTTTGACCAATGGATGCAACGCTACGAATTCAGGATATTTTTATTTACCCAATCAAGTCCTTGAAAGGCGTTCGTTTGGAATCTGTGAAGGTTTTCGAACGTGGTTTTCAATACGACCGAAGATGGATGTTGGTGGATCGAGCAGGATTATTCATTACTCAGCGTACCCATCATCAGATGGCATTGATCCAAGTTGAATTGCAGGATAATCACCTTTTGGTATCAAGCACGATGGATCAGGCTAATCCCATTCAAATCCCATTCGATCTTAAATTAGAATTTCAAATTGAAGTGGAGATCTGGGATGATCGCATCTTGGCCAATCTAGTTGCCCCTTCTTTTGATCAATGGTTTTCGAAGGTATTGGGAATTGATTGCCAGTTGGTGGTCATGCCGGAATCTACGCAGCGGAAAGTCAGTCCTGACTATGCGGTCAATGGGGAATCTGTAAGTTTTGCCGACGGCATGCCTTATTTGATTATTGGACAGGAGTCTTTAAATCATCTGAATTCAAAATTAACTCAAGAGGTGACGATGAATCGGTTTCGGCCAAATATTGTGTTCTCAGGAGGAGAAAGCTATACCGAGGATAGCTGGAAAGATATCAAAATCGGAAACGTGGATTTCTGTGTGGTGAAACCTTGTGCGCGCTGCGTATTAATCACCGTGGATCAGGAAACTGGTGAGAAAAGTAAAGAACCTTTGAAGACGCTTGCGAGTTATCGGACCTTAAATAATAAAGTGTATTTCGGCCAAAATGCGCTAGCACTTCAAGAAGGATTCCTCCGAGTGGGGGATTTAATCCAATTGATATGATCAGCAAGAGCTACTATCGACTTATTCCACTTTGGATACTGGCTGAGAATTTCCTGTATGGATTACTCCACGCGTTTCGAATTCTTCTTACCGGCGTGTCCATTGTCTGCTTTTTGGCATTATTTATAATGTTGATGTATTCGACTACAGGAAGTTCTACAAAAGTAATCCATGCGATACTGATAGCATTAATATTCAAGATGCTGCTCATTCCTCGTGCACTATTAGAAGCGTTTCTTTCGGTTGCTTTACAGACTTCTTCTGGTGTATTGATTTTGAGATTGATTCCCTCACAACAGATCGGTCGTATGCTCATGACAGTATTTGCCTACATGCAATCCGCTATTATAAAGCTGATCAGCTTAACGATTATTTTTGGAATGGATCTTTGGGATGCGACAGATGAGTTTAAGCTGTTACCAGTAGATTATTTCCTGTTTTTTGCTATTGCTCTCAGTACAAAAAATCTAGTGATAAGCCACGTTGGAATCTATCTGGTGACCGGTATTATCGCGAGTTGGATGATTGGAAAAGTTGTCTTGAGCTTTAAGAGAAATTTACTGGTCTTACGTCCAGAGCCTGGTGCCAATACCCAAAAGAAAAATCGAAATTTTGGACGGGTATTTATCGCCGTTTTGGCAGTTATTTATTTTATACCACCTATTCCAGCTTCTTTCAGAGAAATGACTTTGATAGCAGCGATAATACTTACAGCTTGGACTTTGATTTTAGATCCATTGGCAGTAAAAGCTCTTTTTGCTTTTCTGGGAAGTAGAAAATTTGGATTACCAAGAGAAACTAATTTGATCGAGGAAATCCTTCCAGAAATGCGTAAAAATCTTAAAATCTCCTGGAGAGCGGCTTCAGGACAAAAGACCGTTAAACTAATTTATTCCTTGTAAAGAAATGAATACAGATCAGACTTTAAATATCATCATCCTCACTGGAGGGAAAAGGGCTGGAAAAACAACCTGGCTTCAAAAAAACAAATCCAATTCGGCAGGTTTTCTGAGTCCGATAATTCATGAAAAGCGGAATTTCCTGTTGATTCCTGGCCAAGCAGTGTTCCCGATGGAAGAATCTAATGGGCAACTACTTGTAGGTAAATATTCTTTTTCAGCCAGTGCATTTACTGCTGTGGAGCAGCATGTCCAGAGTCACTATCATGCAGATGAATTAATTTTTGATGAAATCGGTCCACTTGAAATCCGAGGAGAAGGATTCTCAGGTTTATTAAAACTTACGCTACAGAACTACTCGGGCAAATTACTTATTGTACTCCGATCGGATATCGTAAAAGAAGCGATCGAAGCTTTTCAGCTTGATCGCTTTCCTATTACTGTGATAGATTTTGAAGAGTTGAAGAATTCCGACGCGACTGAACTGAACTATTGATAATTCTTTACAGTCTCGATGAATACTTTCACCATTGCTGGATCTATGTCAGGATAGACACCATGACCCAGATTGGCGATGTGTCGCGTACCTTTAAACTGGTTCATCATATCGATTGTCGCTTGTCTGACTTGATCTGGATTCCCGTAAAGGGCAGCTGGATCTAGGTTTCCTTGGAGTGTCTTACCAGTTCCAATTAATCTTCTCGATTCAATAATTTCCATATTCCAATCCAGTCCGATCGTCTCACAGTTCAATTGACCCATTTCCTCTAGGGCAAAGAATGCTCCTTTTGCAAAAACAGTTTTAGGCACTTCGCTGATCGCATCACAAATCTGAGAAATGTATGGGAATGAAAATTCCGCATATTGCTTTGGTCCCAAAATCCCTGCCCAGCTATCAAAAATCTGAACTAGATCGGTTCCTGCATTGATCTGTGCCTTTAGGTAATTGATGGTGCTATCAGTAATCATCTGAAGCAATTGATGCGAGAATTTCGGCTGAGTATAAAGCATTTCTCGAGCTTTAGAGAAAGTCTTTGATCCAGAGCCTTCAATCATGTAGGCAAATATGGTCCAAGGAGCTCCTGCGAAGCCAATGAGTGGAACCTGTCCGGCCAGATTTTTCTTCGTGATTTCTATAGCTTTAATTACATAGCTCAGGTCATTTGCGCCATCTGCCACCCGGAGTTTCTTGAGATCTGATGCTGATCGGACTGTATTTGGAAAAAAAGGGCCTGTTTTTTCTACCATTTCGTATGGTAATCCCATAGCTTCTGGGATCACTAAGATGTCTGAAAAAATAATGGCGGCATCAACTCCCAAAAGATTCACAGGTTGGATAGTCACTTCAGCGGCGAGCTCAGGAGTTTGAGCCAGCTCGATAAAGCCACTGACACTGTCTCTTACTGCCCGATATTCCGGTAAAATTCTACCCGCTTGGCGCATCAGCCAAACAGGGGTTCTTTCAACTGATTCTCCATTTGCGGCCCTCAGCAGCAAATCATTTTGTAATTGCATAGCTGTAAAGATAAGGAGCAAATTTTATTTGGACTCCAGATAATTCAAACATAAAAAACAGGAAAGAGGTTTCTCCTTCCTGTTTGTGGTAATCAGTTGGTTTAGCTAATTGTTATTTATTCCTTGGATAAAGCGATATAAAATCACTCGCTTTAATTTCAAGCATAGTTGTTACAGCATCATAATTCGAATAATCAATTCTATTACCTGCAAAATTGGAAGGGATTACAACTACTCTAAATATTTGATTTTCGACCCATTCTGGCGAAAGAATTGAATAGTCTAAAGGACCGTCAGTGTATATTGAAAAGTCTCTGACAGAAAAATCATAATTATAAATTAAGACTCCCTCTTGGAAGAAATAGCTTTGAGGTAATAATCTCCAAATATCTCTTCCCTGATCAATTCCAGAAAGCCGATAAATTAAAACCACACTACTAAGAGATATTGTGTTGGGGAAGTCAAAAATATCGGAATAATTATTTGCCTCTGTGAAGTCAATCTCTACCTCATAAGTAGTGCCAGTGACATTTAGTCCATCAATCCCGTCAAGTCCATTAATTCCAGCCGGACCCTCACAGGCTGGGAAAAACAAAATTCCAAGTAGGGATAGACTTATAGCGAGTAGCTTTTTCATAGTGGTGGTTTTTTTAAGTGTGATTACTTTCACGTTAGGAATGCAAATGGGGTTCATAAAAAAACTCATCTGTATAGCTGTAATTATACTAGTAGTCATATTTTCGTTGATTTTTTGGGCTGTAAGCCAAAGATTGAAACAACCAATTATCGTTTTTACACAAACTATATCTCGCTTCTACCTTTCGCCGACAAAGCGGATACTAATAAAAACTTACTAGAATTAGCGGATTGGAGCGATCACGTGGACTTCATCCTCTCGGATTACCTTGTCGATAAAGATGCCAGTTAGCTTCAGATCATTTTCTGCGGCATACTTTTCCAATTCAGCCTTGATGGTTTTAGGCCCTGGCATCACCCAACTGCTACCGGTGATTACAGCAAGGAGATAACGATCTTCTTCAAAAGTTTTAAGTTCAAATCCTTCCTGAGGTAAAAGTTGGTTGATTCCGACAAAAACCTTCATGGTATCCAACTTTCCCGCAGGCTCTATCTCATAGATTGTATGTAAGAAAGTACCGACTTTTAGGCTTTTCTGAGCAAGAGTCTCTTCGAAAATCTTTGCTATTTTGGGGTCCTGAGGGATTCCTATGAACGTATTGCCAAGAAGACTTTCTGGTTTTTTATTGACAAGTTTGATTACCACGGGATTATTTCCACCCAATTGATCAAAGCTCCAATAACCAAAGCCAACCAGTAAGCTCAGTATAACTGTTATAATAAGAAGTTTCTTGAGCATGAATTAGAAGATATACCGAATTCCGATTCCACCCTGGCCCCTGATATGGCCTACACGATCTAATAATTCTAGAAACAAGCCTACTTCCATAAAAATATTAATAGGCAAATCATTAAAGTAATACTCCGCTCCCACAAAGCCTTCAGGTCCGAAATCCACATTTGTTCGAATTTCCTGCTGGATCTGAGATGAATTTTGAGGGTTACCGCTAGAATAATTATAAGTGACTTGGGTAGTTCGGAACTGAACTCCCGCACCGCCATAGCCCAGTAGGTAACCTTGCTCAATGCTGAAGATATCAGTAATGTCTTCATTGTAAGCCATTCGGCCACTGAGATAAATTCCTTTTTTTGCCCCGTGTGAAAAGTAAAAAGCACTAGAGTTTGGAGGGTTATTTTCAAAGTCTCGTTGATAATAGCTATTTCCATTTGCACCTCCAGATCCCAGCATGACTTCAAATGAGAATTCGTCTGAGATGAAATCCTTGAAAGTGATCGCGAAAGGCTCACCGAGCCTTAAGCCGATGCTTCGTTCTTGCGCTTGACTCAAAAAAGGCAATAAAACAAATAGGACGATGATTCTATACTTCATAAGGTAATTCCGATTTTTTTCAACCTTTACAAAAATCAGGCTAGATCGCCATGGTCTTCAATTGCATTTGGTGTAGTTGGGTGTAAAACCCTCCAAGTTCTATCAAATAATCATGTGTACCCGATTCTACTATTTCCCCTTTGTCCAAAACAATAATTTTATCCGCCTTTTGAATTGTGGAAAGTCGATGGGCGATGATAATTGAGGTTCTCCCACGCATCATCTTATAAATTGCCTCTTGGACCAACTCTTCAGTTTCGGTATCGACAGAGGAAGTGGCTTCATCCAAAATGATGATCTCTGGATTGTAAACTATCGCTCTGACAAATGAAATTAATTGACGCTGACCCACAGAGAGTGTGGCACCTCTTTCCATCACATTATAATCAAGTCCTCCGGGGAGTCGCTCGATAAATCGTCTGGCTCCCACCAAATCCGCTGCATACATCACCTGCTCTCGGGAAATATCAGGATTGCCAAGAGTAATATTGTAATAGATCGTATTCGAAAAAAGAAATACATCTTGGAGAACTACTCCTACGTGTTTTCTCAAAATTCCTAATTCAAAGTCTTTAATATTATGTCCGTCGATCGTGATGGATCCCGTGTTGATTTCATAAAAACGTGAAATCAGATTAATAATGGAAGACTTCCCAGCTCCTGTAGCACCAACTAATGCAACGGTTTCTCCAGATTTCACTTCAAAAGTGATGTCTTTTAGCACATAGTCTTCATCCACGTAGGCAAAGTGAACCTGATTGAATTTGATATTGCCCTTTACCTTCTCAGGAGCAAAATCTCCTTCATTATCGATGTACTCTGTGCTATCAAGTAGTTTGAAAATCCGCGAGGAGCTGACAACTCCCATCTGAAGCGTATTGAATCTGTCAGCAATCATCCTGATCGGACGAAAAAATAATTGCAGATACATGATGAAAGAAATCAATACCCCAATTTGTAATTCCATACCCAATATGCCTATCGCGCCATACCAGACGACCAAGCCTATACCTATAGCCTGAATAATTTCAGCTACTGGGAAATAGATCGAATAGTAAAGTACCGATCTAATATGGGCTCGAGCATGTTCTTTGTTGATCTCCTGAAATTTTTGAAATTCTCGCTCCTCACGATTAAATATCTGGATAATATTCATCCCCGTGATATGCTCTTGAAGAAATGAATTTAGGTTAGAGACTGCATTCCGTACGTCGTTGAAGGCAACTTTGATCTTTTCTTTGAATACGTAAGTAGAAATTAACATCAGTGGTAGCGTACATAAGCTGACCAGTGTAAGTTTCCAATCAATGTAAAACATCACTCCAAGAATTGTTACTAATTGAAGCAAATCACCGATGATTGCTGCCAAACCCTCTGAAAACACATCTGCGAGGGTTTCTATGTCAGAGATATTCCTAGTCACTAATCTTCCGATCGGCGTATTATCAAAGAATTTCAGTCGAAGTTTGAGTAAATACTTATAGAGTTTTACTCGAATATCGCGGATGATAACTTGCCCTATCCAGCCTGAATAATAGGTATGAGCCCATTGGACAATCGCTTGTATAATCAGGAGGCCGATCAGTAAATAGATAATTTGAAGCAGTCCAACGGTATCACCAACAGTGACATAATCATCTATTGCGATTTGGATAAAATAGGGTCGGGTAGGTGCCAAAATTGCTAAAGCAACAGTCAAAAAAATTAAAAAATTAAACTGGCGCTTATATGGCCTCACAAATGTGTAAAGTTGCTTTAATACTTGCGTGTCAACAATTTCCCCTGAGGATTCTTTTTCTTTAGCTAAGCTCAAAATATTTTAATCTAAATAGATTTCTGATTGGTATTCGATTCGACTCAAAAACAAGCCCTTTGCAGGAGCAGATTTCCCCGCTTTTATTCGCTGCTTGCCAATAATTATCTGCTTCATCTCCTCGGAAGTTCGATGATGGTAACCAATTTCAACCAAGGTTCCCACTATTGCCCTCACCATTCCTCTCAAGAATCTGTTAGCCGTTATATGAAAAAACAATTCTCCCTCTTTTTGTTCCCAATAAGCTGACTTTATTTGACATCGGAAATGCTTGACATCGGTACGGATCTTACTAAAACATTCAAAATCCTCATATTCCAGTAAGTATAAAGCTGCTTTATTCATTTCTTCCACATCAGGATTGTAGAAACATCGCCAAGCCAGTTCGTCCAGAAAAGGATCCTTTCTGAATACAATTCGATATACGTATGAACGCCATTTGGCATTAAAACGGGCGTGTGCACTAGTTTTCACTTCGCGAATCGAATGTATTGCTATTTCTTTCGGGAGAATACCATTTATTGCCTTGATGAATTTTTCCTTTTCAAATGGCAAATCAGTTTCAAAATGACAAACCTGCATGCTGGCATGAACGCCCGTATCTGTACGTCCACTTCCCACAATGGCGATCGGAATTCGAAAAAATGTACTTATCGCAGACTCTATACACTCCTGCACAGTAAATGCATTTGCCTGAATCTGCCAACCATGGAAAGGTGTTCCTTTATAACTTAATTCCAGAAAATAGCGCTTGATTTCACTCATTATTCGACAAAGATACTATTCCCCATCAATTCAGGAAGAAAATTGAATCTTTGGAAAGGAGGGCAGAACCGCTTTCCTTTGCCAAAAATTAATAGCTATGATTCAACGTGTTCAGTCCATATTTTTATTTTTAGTAGTGATTGCGATGGGAGCTACCATCGGACTACCGATCTGGGAGCAAATTCAAACCAATTCCGGATTAGGAGATTCTTGGTCACTTTCTGCATTTTATTTGAGCAATATTGATTCTGCGGGCGCAGAAATTCAATCTTCTTCCAAATGGTATATTGCCACATTGGCAACTTTCGCAGGTCTTTTGGCCTTGATATCGATTTTCCAATATGCCGATAGGGGTCGTCAGATGATGATCAATATGGTGAACAGCTTAGTGATGGTAGTTCTAGTGGTAGCAGTATTTTTGACTACGAATGGAATAAATTCTGCCATCAATGCTCCTGAAGCAGGGAGTTATCAACTGGGTTTCTGGGCAATTTTAGTGGCAATGGTAGCTAATATGTTAGCCAATAGATTTATCCGTAAAGATGACGCATTAGTAAAATCGGTGGATCGGATCAGATAGTACAGGTAAGTATCAAGATTTGAGAACCAAGAGCCAAGAGAAGAGCCAAGAGATCAGACTAAAGTATCTAGTAACAAGATATTAGCATCGTGACCTAAGAGCCAAGAAAAAATAGCCGGTAATGAGATGGCTATTTTTCGTTTACCAGAATCTTATTCCGATTGTTGGGTAAAAGGTTTTAAAATTTTCTGTCCCTATGATTCCTACTTGGATTGAGATGTTTCCATTGAGACTTCTTCTATAAAATCCTCTGATTGTAGTCCCACTGAAAATTTCGCTATTTGTATTATCGAGTAATATTCCTGCTCCGAAAATATTTTTTGAATTTGATACTGGCTTGCTTCTGTCCCAACCAAACTCCAGATTTAAGAACCAATTGCTGTTTACTTTTATGTTATTGTCGATACGTGTTGGGAAATAAATGGTATTTGTAATCGAGCCTCCAAGTGAAAATTTCCGCCAATTAAAGAATGCTTTAAATCCTAATTCAGGTGTAAAATCACCTCCCGTGTAATCTAGGCCTATGGGAAAAGTCAGAATTAACTGATCGGAAAATGGAATGTAGTTCTTTTCCAATTCCAATATTACTGCATTGACATTAGTTTTCATGTTTTCTTCTGAAAGCCGATAGGTTAAAGTCTTGAACTCAGGAAAGTCCTTAGTCTCTTTCATCACTAAGTTGAATTTCTCTTTCAAGTCCGCTAACACATACTCCTCATTATTAAACAGAAGAACTAGTTTACCGTCATTTGGTAGGTTATAGATCAGCGTGTCAGTGATGGGACGAAGCTTATCCAAACGGTCACTAAACTTTTCGGGTAGCTTATTCTCGATTTCCTGTGCAAAGCTGCCTAAGGAAATGAGCATAGCGATGCCTGTGAGAAGTGTAAATCTTTTCATTTTCTTGAGTTTTAGAAATGTGGATTAATTGTTTTTTCCAAAGCGAATCCGACCTGTCCGACCAGATCTTCCGACTTGTTTTTCTTCGAGTTTGACGGGATCAGATTTTCCAAATCCTGTTTTCACCTGAAATTTGCTTGGTTTAATACTCCAGGAAATCGTCACCTCATGAAGCGTCTTTTGTTCCGCTTGCATTGAGATTTTGCCCAACGAATCTTTTTGAACAGGAATGATTAGTTCCAGACTCAAAGCAATAAATTCTATCTTGGGAGCTTCAATCTCAACTTTTGGTAGTGTGCTGTCTTTAATTTCTAAAATCCGCTTTCGAATACTAGGCTGAACAATTATACTGGTTTTTTCAGGCTTTTGGGGTATTTGAAATTTATATTCAAAAGGCAAATCCAAGGTGGAGATTTCAGTTAGCGAATGGGGAGCTGTCATCTGCGGGAAATCGCTGGATTTCTCATTCCACACTAAATTGGAGACCAACAAGATTCCGACAACTCCCGCTGCCAGTCCAAAGTAGGACCAAAGCGGAATCGGCTTTTTGTCCTCAAGTTTGGCAGAGATCTTTTCCCAACTATTCGTATTTGGCCCAAATTCCGGAAGATTTGGAATATGACCTTGGAGTTGATCTTCAAAACTCATCCGGCCTAAGATTTTATCCCAGCTATCTGCCTTCGGTGTATGGTGGTCAAGTTGATATTTCATGCTTGCAGAAGTGTTTTAAGTCTTTTCTTCAATAGACCTTTGGCATAGTTCAACTGAGACTTGGATGTGCTCTCACTGATTCCAAGCATCTTGGCGCATTCCTGATGCGAGTAGCCTGCTACGGCTATCAGTGTGAACACCGCCCGAGAACCGGCAGGAAGATTGCGGATCGCCTGATCCAAGAGTTCCGCATCAAAGCACGCATTCAGTTCCTCTCCACCTTATTGGTCGGCCTGTTCAAGCGGCTCAAAATGAATTTTCTTTTTACTTTTCTTGATGGCCTTCCGGACAGCAATCGTTTTCATCCAACCTACCAAAGCTTTAGGGTGTGTCAGTTTTTTGAGATTTTGAAAAACTTCCACATACGTATCTTGAAGGACATCATGCGCTTCGTCTTCATCATTTAGGATTCGAAAAGCCAAAGAGTAAACCAAGCACTTGGTCAATTCAAATAACTGGAATTGCGCCGTTCGATCATTTGCGATGACTTTTTCGATTAATTCCTGATTGATTTGGATAAGACTCATTTGTTGGGGTTATACAAGGAAGAGGTCAATTGGACTCAAAAGGTTGGAATGACCCCTAAAGTTTTTCATTACTCTTGTTCATTTTACAAATAATTTTCAGGCTCAATCGAATTATTGGTAATTTCAACCTTAGTCATTTAGAATTATTAACAATCATAACATGAAACTTGAAACACTCGCAATCCACGCAGGAAATATTGTTACCGATTCAGAAAAACCAGCTATTCAGCCTATCACTCTGAGCACCACTTTTATTCATCAGGAGGGCTCGATGATTTATTCCAGGGCCGATAATCCGAATCGAAATGCTTTGGAAAAAGTCTTAGCTGGACTTGAAAAGGGTGCCGATGCAGCAGCATTTTCTTCTGGAAATGCAGCGGGTGTGGCAATTTTTCAGGCTTTGGAGCCAGGCTCGCATATTATCGCACCAGACGATATGTACCATGGGCTCAAAAACGCAATACTGCAACTGTTCAAAGGTATTCTTGAAGTGACATTTGTCGATATGACGGATTTGAAAAATGTGGAGAATGCTTTCCAACCAAATACTAAATTAGTCTGGATAGAGAGTCCTTCCAATCCGCTTTTGAAAATCACTGATATCCGAGGGGTATCAACTCTTGCAAAGGCACATCAGGCTTTGGTTGCTTGTGATAATACTTTTGCCACTCCAGTCTTTCAAAATCCAATCGAGCTGGGTGCAGATCTGGTGATGCACTCAAGCACCAAGTTTTTTGGAGGCCATAGTGATATTTTAGGAGGCGCTTTGGTCACTAAAAATACCGATGATTTTTGGGAAAAAATTCGAATAGTGCAGCGTGTTGGTGGGGCCGTTCCTTCGCCTTTTGATTGCTATTACCTTTGTAGAAGTATCAAGACGCTGCCCTATCGTATGAAAGGGCATGCAGAACATGCTGGTGTTTTAGCAGATTACTTAAGTCATCATGCTGGAGTAGAACAAGTTTATTACCCTGGACTCAAGAGTCACCCTGGGCATGAAATTGCAGCTAATCAGATGAGTGGATTTGGTGGAATTGTCTGCTTTCAGGTTAAGGATGGGGCTGACGCCGCAGATTCGTTAATTTCCAAGTTGCGCTATTTCACCAACGCCACAAGCTTGGGAGGAGTAGAAAGTCTGATCGAAAGACGGGCAGCTTCTGAAGGTCCCAATAGTTTTACACCGCAAAATCTTATTCGAGTTTCTGTAGGATTGGAGCACTTGGACGATTTGTTGGAAGACTTAGATCAAGCTTTTCTAGCAATTTGAGTTTAATCCATCTCATTTCTTCAGTGGAAAATCGTTCTATTACCAATCACCGAGTCCATCTACAACATAATAAACTAGTTATAGAGATTTAAGATCATGAATTATCCAGTTTTTGTACTTCGCAGTCCGGCAGGGCAGTAGATTAAAATTGATTTTTACTTTGGTGGTTATGTAATCTTCTTTCAAAAAATAGAATGATAGATATCAATCACAATTACATTTAGTATGTTGCCTTATGCTATTTCTTCAGGAGTTCGAACATTGAGAATTGTCGAATTTCCCTTTTTGGACAAATTTTTTAATTCCTTTGCGTTAATATTTTTACACTTATTTTTTGAAGCACTTCTGGAGAGGAATTGTTGGTAGATTTATTTTCTGATTGACACGAAAACAGAAGGATTGAAAATATCATTATCCGCAATTATGCCACTAATCTAATTTTCTTTGCTCAACCGGCAGGCAGGCCCGCCACAGCGAGGCAGGCCCGCCACAGCGAGGCAGGCCGATGACGTTCTGATAGCCATCGGAATAAGTACCAGTAATTCAAGTGTTTACCACATAGTAAGCTGCTTTTTGATTTTTATTGGTGCAACTGAGGGTATACACAATTGAAAAACAGAAATGAGGAAAATCGCTTTCATTTAGATTTTATATTTTCTTAAAAAGTAACCTTTCTGGTTCTGCTTTAAAGTGATTTTTCTCACACGAGAGAAAGTCTAGCTTGATCCTAATGCTTCATATAATCAACGAGATTTTACAAGGGTATAAATATAACTATTCTCACCTTCTTCCCGGACTAGACTCACGAGTTCACCGTTTGTCTTAGTGTATGTATATTCTCCGGAGAGTATCAAGCCCCAGTTAAATTCCGCAGTCCAAAAACATTCATTCGCAAATTTTATCTTATTTCCCACTATCTCATAAGTTCCTCTACATATCGCAGGGTATTTTATCTTGCTGGATATGCCTGTAAAACGTCCATTATCGAAGATTAAGGTCACCTCAGAACTTACAAAATCTGTGTTTGGCACCGCTAAGTAAAACTGTCCGGCATAGGTGCCATCGATGTTGGTTAAGACAGGTGATTCTTCCGAAGCACAGCTCCAAAAGATGGCAAAGAAGATGATAAAGTGAATTGGCTTCATGATTTTTCCGTATGAATTTTCTGCTTCCTGAGTTTATGTTTTTTGGGGAATCGCTTAGTTTTTAGGAGTGAAATACAGTGGTAGTTGAAGTATCCCATTTGAAATCATTTAGAATTATAAAATTATCTCTATATTATTCTATGTTTTAACTACAAAATAATGATAAACCCATGGCAACCCAGCCTATTGAATTAATTCTTGGTAGGCAGTTTATAGACAGTTTGTCTATGCCGATATTTTTAGTGGATTCGGACGGATCATTAATTTTTTATAATGAGCCTGCAGAAAGTATTCTCGGAATTAGATTTGGAGAGACAGGCAGTATGAAAGTTGAAGAATGGTCAACAGTCTTTAAGCCAATAGATGCCGATGGCAACCCATTACCCGCAGATAAACTACCCTTGGTCCAAACACTCACGCATCACAAACCCGCACAGGGATCGTTCTACATAGATAACTTGAGAGGTGAAAGGCACTTGATTAATGTCACGGCCATTCCAATTGAAGGAAGATCCAAGCGATTTTTAGGGGCTATGGCTTTGTTTTGGAATTCCAATTTTTCATGAAGATTAAAGTTTGGGGTTGCAGAGGTTCCCTACCTTCACCCAGCCCGGAAAATAATAAATACGGCGGTAATACATCTTGTATTTCTGTGACTGTGAAAGACACATTAATCATTCTTGATGGTGGTTCAGGTATTCTGCGTTTAGGTAAAGCAATCACTCCAGAAGTGAAAGAGCTTCATGTTTTATTGACACATCTTCACATCGATCATACGATGGGTTTGGGATTTTTCCAACCTTTGTACAATCCGAATATACAGGTGCATATTTGGGGCCCAAGTACGATTATTGAGCCACTTCTTCATCGTTTGAGAAGGTATTTTTCTCCGCCACTATTTCCAGTTCGCTTAAGTGAGTTGCCTAAGCATCCGATCATTCATGAGATTGGTAATACAGAATTTGAAATTGGAGACCTAAAAATAAAATCTAGCTACATATGTCACCCTGGCCCAACACTGGGTTTCCGAATTACAGATGGCAATTCGGTATTCGCGTATATGCCAGATCATGAGCCAGCGCTTGGTTCGGCTGACTTTCCCAGTGATTTGGAATGGACTAGTGGTGTTGAAATTGCTGAAAATGCAGATTTATTATTCCATGATGGGCAGTACACGGACGAAGAGTACAAATCAAAGATCGGCTGGGGGCATAGTTCTGTAAAGCATGCCATTATATTTGGCGAAGAATGTAAGGTTAAGAAGATGGCTATTTTCCATCATGATCCGCTTAATTCGGATGAGCGATTGGAAGAGATTTATCAAGAAGGAATCAGACAAACGAATCCAGCGTATCCGGTGATTATCTGTAAAGAAGGAGAAGAGTTTGATTTGGGGTAAGATCTTTTATTTAGAAATTTTTTTACTAAAACTCATAACCAGCTTCATAACCATCATTATATCCCTGCTTAATAATATTTACCGTTTCTTCCCAATTGATAACCAATTCAATAAAAAATAGTGCTGCTATTCCCATAAATAAGAAAAACATGCCTCGTTTGATGATCTTTTTCATTTATTTTTGAATTTAGTGTAACTGGTGCTAATGCTGATTAGGCAAGCTTTTGTTGAAATAGAGTGGGAATTTGTTTCGTAAAATAACCCACGCAGCTAGTATGATATACGAATGGTATGTGTCTTAATGATTATCACATTCGACGGAGTTCCAACCATCCATAAACTCCTGCACAGGATTGCCCCAATCCGTGGCAATAATCATAGTGAAGAAGGTAAAAATTTCAAGGAAGAAAACTACAAAATCTCTTTTGGTGACTTTTTTCACAGTGATAGATTTAACAATTAAGTATAAGAAAGAACTTTAGTTATTTACAACTATTCTTTTTGGTTGCACTGTTTTGTTTTGAAGAAATAAGGAAACCTATCATTTTCAACACAACTTATGATTCACCGATAATACTTGGTTCAAAAAATCCCAAATCTCCAAATATAAATGTAATATTCTTACCCTGCCCAGCCGTCTCGATCCAAACTTCGATATTGAATGGCTTCAGCCAAATACTCAACTTTTATATTTTCGGAACCCGATATATCTGCAATTGTACGCGCTACTTTTAGGATTCGATCATAGGCTCTGGCCGAAAGTCCCAGCCGTTCCATGGCAGTTTTTAGGAGCATTTTTCCAGCCTCGCTAATCTGACATACTTCCTTTACCTGATGGGAAGGCATCATAGCATTGCAAAAAACTTCTGGATTATCTTTAAATCGCTCTTTTTGCCGTTCTCTTCCTTGTATAACTCGTTCTCTGATTGATCTGCTGGATTCTGTCTTGCGAGTGGAGGTCAGCTCGTCAAATTTTACCGGAGTAACTTCTACGTGAAGGTCAATTCGATCGAGCAGCGGACCTGAGACCTTATTCAGATAGCGCTGTACGATACCAGGCCCACAAACACATTCTTTTTCTGGATGATTGTAATAGCCGCATGGGCAAGGGTTCATGCTGGCGATCAACATAAAATTAGCTGGATAGTCCACCGAAATTTTTGCTCGAGAGATGGTCACCTTTCGGTCTTCCAACGGCTGACGCATCACTTCAAGAACCGATCGCTTAAATTCGGGTAATTCATCCAAAAATAGTACTCCGTTGTGAGCTAAGGAGATTTCTCCAGGTTGAGGATTTCCCCCGCCGCCTACTAAAGCAACATCTGAAATGGTGTGGTGTGGACTTCTAAAAGGTCGCTGTGCAATCAAACTTCCATTTCTTCCCAATTTTCCCGCTACAGAATGGATCTTAGTCGTTTCCAAAGCTTCCATTAGCGTAAGTGGTGGAAGAATCGAAGGAAGTCGTTTTGCTAGCATAGTTTTTCCAGCACCAGGTGGGCCGATCATAATCACGTTATGACCACCGGCAGCAGCGATTTCCATAGCACGTTTGATGTTTTCCTGACCTTGGACATCTGCAAAATCAAACTCATTATCATCCAATGAATGATAAAAGATCTCTCTCGTATCAGTCACCAGTGGTATGATCTCCAAATCACCCATGAGGAAATTAGCGGCCTGCTGCAATGTTTCCACCCCAATTATATCTAAATTATTGACAATGGAAGCTTCTTTAGCATTTTCTAAAGGGAGAATAAATCCTTTAAAACCCTGCTTGCGAGCTTCAATAGCAATAGGCAAGACCCCTTTTACTGGACGCAAATTTCCGTCCAAGGAGAGTTCGCCCATTATAATGTATTCGTGTAAGGCAGGGAAATCCACCTGTTCTGAAGCTTGGAGAATTCCCATAGCGATGGGTAAATCATAAGCAGATCCTTCTTTCCGAATATCAGCAGGAGCTAGGTTGACCACCACTTTCTGTCTAGGCATTCGAAATCCGAAATATTTTAAGGCAGATTCCACCCGCTGCTGCGATTCTTTGACAGCAGAGTCGGGTAGTCCAACCATATAAAAAAGTGTTCCTTGTCCAACATTTACTTCTATTGTAATAATGTTCGAGTCAACACCTGAGACAGCACTTCCAAAAGTTTTAGCAACCATAAAAAAGGAGACGTTTAGGTCATTTCAATATACTATTTTGATATACTCAAATCTTTATTTTCAAGTAATATCTTCACGCGGAGGAATATTTGCTGGATCAGCCTCTTTCTCTTTTTCTATAAGTTTAGTTGACTTTGGTGCTATAACCGGATGCTCAAAATCGTAAATCTTTGCTTTTAGCGCGTTTATTTCGCGCTCCATTTTTTTGATTGAAGTGGCCATTCTATTACTTACCGAATAGCCAATAGCCCAAGCGAGAAGAAACACAATAAATCCCGTCAGTATGATTTTCACCATGGAGTCTGAATCGATTTCTTCCATTCCGAATAAAACACCTAAGGTGTCAAAGGAAATAAAGAAGATAAGAAATGATCCAAAATAAACGAAAAGTAGTATTTGAAGAATCTGATAAAATTTTTTCATGAGTTGAGAATTAAATTATTCCAATATACTAAACCGACTGAATACTAGAAAGCTTCTGATACAATCCAGTAATTCGGCTCAACTCGGGATGGGTGCCTCTCTGGACAATCTGGCCCTGCTCAATCACCAATATTTCATCTGCATGCTGAATGGTACTTAATCGATGTGCAATTACCAAAGTGGTCCGATTTGCCATTAGTTTGGTGAGTGCTTCTTGAACCAAAAGTTCGGATTCTGAATCAAGAGCCGAGGTAGCTTCATCCAGAATTAGGATTGGAGGATTTTTTAATACGGCTCTTGCAATGCTCAGTCGCTGTTTTTGTCCTCCGGAAAGTTTGGAGCCTCGTTCTCCAATTGAGGTCTCGTAGCCATTTTCCAGTTTAGAAATAAATTCATGTGCATTTGCAATTTTTGCCGCTTCGATTACTGTGCCGAGATTTGCATCATTTATTCCGAAGGCAATATTATTAAATACTGTGTCATTGAACAGAATGGATTCTTGTGTGACAATACCCATTAAGCTGCGCAGATCTCCCAAGCTCAAGTTGCGAATGTCCACACCATCCAAAAGAATCTGACCGCCGCTAGGATCATAGAATCTTGGCAGCAAGTCGGCTAAGGTTGATTTTCCTCCACCTGAAGGCCCTACCAAAGCGATGGTTTTCCCTTTTGAAAGCGTCAAATTAATGGTATTCAACACATTCGTTTCTTGGTAGGCAAAGTTGACATTTTGAAATTCGATTGAGTTTTTGAATCCGGTTAGCCGCACTGGTTCCTTCGGAGAATTAATTTTCGATGGTGTATCAATCACGGTGAAAATACGCTCTGCAGAGGCTATTCCCCGCTGGATATTGCTCATGGCCCGGGAGATTTCTTTGGCCGGATTGAGCACTTGTGTGAAAATGATAATATAAGTAATGAAGTCAGAGGCCCCGAGATCGGAATCTCCACTCAGCACCAATCCACCACCATAGACTAAAATTCCAGCAACCACAGACACGCCCAAAAATTGAGAAATCGGCGAGGCTAATTCATTCTTTCGGGCCATATTGACATTTACATCAGCGTAAAAATCGGTCTCTCGATCGAATCTGTTTTTCATAAACCATTCAGCATTGAAGGCTTTGATCACGCGCATCCCGCTGAGTGTTTCGTCTAAGATATTGACTATCCTACCTAGCGACTCTTGACTTTGGATGGCTGTCTTTCTTAATCTTCGGGTGATTCCACCAATAATTGCACCCGATATGGGGATAATTAAAATAGTAAATAGGGTCAATTTGACCGACATTAGAAATAGCACTGCAAAATAAATAATGATGGTAGCAGGCTCTCTAAAAACGACACGTAGTGATTGCACGATGGTATTTTCGACTTCCTGCACGTCATTGGTCATTTTTGATAAAAGATCTCCTTTTCGCTCATCGGAGAAATAGGCGATTTGAAGTCCACTCACCCGCTCAAAAATATCCATTCGCATTTTCTTGATGACAATGGCTTTCACTTTTGCCAAAACGACACCAGATAAATAAGTGAATAGGTTGGCTAAGAATACTGAAATGACAATGATGACACAGACATATAAAAGAGTCCCCATTTTCCCATAAGTTTCAGCAACGTCAAGGAAATAGTAGTTGAACAGGTGAGAGAAATAGCCAATGGAAAACTTAAAAGTTGGCTTATCTGAAAATTCTAGGAGTTTAGCAGGGTCTACTTGCTCAAAAATCACATCGAATAATGGCTTCAGTAAGGTGAAGTTTAGCAGACCAAAAATGATAGAAAGTAATGCGTATATGACATATGTAGGCACGAATTTACCATAAGGCCGGGCATAAGAAAGAATTCGCAAGTAGGTATTCATAGGATGCAATCTGTAAATTCACTCAAATTTAAGGAAAATTGTCCGCTCAGGAAGCGACTAGTAATTGTAATCAGGTCTTAGGAAGTTCCACCGTAGTCCGAGTTGGATCAATTGACTTGATTCTGGACTATCCAAATCCTGTGCTGTTCGCCTTCTGAATGTATGGGTGGCATCGATAAAGAAATTATGACGGAGCATATAGCTCGCATTCAGATTGGATTGAATAAGCTGATTTTCGACGCCCTGCCCAATGAAATTCCCAAATAACCCTGTTGGACTTCCCACAAGTCTGTTTTGTAATACATCCCCACCAAAATTGGTTGTAGCATTCGGATCAGCACCATACAATTGATGCATAGCTAATAAAGTTAGGTTTAACTTAGGCAAAGGTTGGTAGCGAATGATCCCCAGAAATTCCCGGAAGTTTGCGCCACGAGGGTGGGTGAGCGGCGTCCTCCAATTGCTGTAAGATTGGTAGTTTTGTTTTTCCTGAAAGGTATAAGGCCGCGCTGAATTGAATTCCAATTGTAGATCTAGGTTAGCGATTTTAAAAGCATTGATATATTTGTAGCCTGCCTGCACACCATATTTATTTCGTTTTGATCCCTTGCCGTCGATCCCGAAGAATTCATTAAACACAAATTCATCGAGTGCAAATTGGCCATAGAGCTGCATTCCTGGATATAGATTCCATTTGAAATCTGTGCCTAGCATGACTTTGTCGGGAGTGCCTAGGCCTTGCTCCACCCATCTGAAAAAGATAAGGGGATTGAAGTAATTGAAATTTGCCTGATCACTCATGACAGATTCGAAAAAGCCAAGATTCAGCTTTTCCCCAACATCAAATCCCAAACGATGAAATGAAAACCACTTTTGAGGATAGCGCCCATCCGTAGGTCTTCCCCGATTGTACATCACATCGGCGGTCATTTGTGTCCAAATATTCGTCAGCTGAAATTTCCACACTTTTGTATTCAGCTTTACAAACATGTAGGGGTTTGAGAAATCGGAGAGGAGAAAAGAGCGATAGCCCTCTCCGACGAAATTCCGATCATGACCAATCTGCGCTTGAATATTCTTTGTAAGATTGAAATTGATATGGCCCAGCGCGGAAAAATAACTGTAGCCATTCGAATTATATTCTTTCCAGAATCCTTCCCCTGGAACAGCCCCGTTGTATTCGGCAGTATTTTTTACCCAAGAAGGAAAGAAAGCTTCTGAAGATGTAAAGTAGGTGTAGAATCCTACTTTCTTGTCGATTGAACCTCGAATCACGGCTCCCCTGGTCAGTCGATTTGGGTTTTGTTCATTATCTGATTCGATTCCCCCATTGAAATATAGCACTGGACTAGCATGAATATCCAACTCATCACTGTTGTAATAGGCCAAATCACCAGGCCTCTTATAAAGTGCATTGAGAAAAGGCTTCTTGGAAAGAGGGGTTTCACTGGACATAAATTCCCAATTGTCCTGACTTAAATAAGCAAGATTAAAGAGATCTGATTTGGACTGGATCACTGGATCCGAGGCCAAGGAATCTAAATATTTACCCAATAAATCTCTTCGCCATGGCCTTACCCCAGTTTGGAAAATAGGATTGTTTTGTCCTCGAAGGATTTCATATCGCTCGATGCGGTGGTAATAATCCCGATCGTAAGGAACGTAACTGCCTTGTGAAAAGGAAAAAAAGGGATATAGAAATGCTGCTAAAAAAAGGATTAATGAAGTGTGGGAATTGTGAAGAGAGATATTTTGCATCGCTTAAAGCTAGAAAAAGCATGGCTATCTTAAAAACAGATGAGGCATATTAGCTTCTGAATTCGATAATAAGGCTGTTTTTCCGTCTTTGGTTCAGAAATACTTTATAAAGATTTGGTGATATTTCTTAAAAGAATAACTTTGTGGACTATTTGAAAAATACTTTAATAACTAGCAATACAATGAAAGCCGATATTCATCCAAATTACAGAGAGGTAGTGTTCTACGATACTTCTAGCGAATTCAAATTTATAACTAAGTCCACTATTGAGACTTCCGAGAAAATTACTTGGGAAGACGGGAATGAGTATCCCTTATATAAAATTGAAGTTAGTTCTGAATCTCACCCGTTCTATACCGGTAAGAAAATGATGCTGGATACTGCGGGTCGAGTTGAGAAATTCAACAAAAGATACGGAAGTAAGAAGTAATTCTTTAAAACTTGACTTGATTAAGTCTCCCAGAGCATGGATTCTGGGAGACTTTTTTATTTTTGCTCCATGGACTCTCTTCTCTTATTTGATGACCCCGCTATTCGAGGTTCATTACTGCCATTTACTTTCACCAGACCAGTTGCTTCAATCCGTATCGGAATCTTAGAAATAGCCGATAAGTGGGCGATGCGTATTGGAAAGCCTATTTCATATTTGACTCAGGATTATCTCCAGCAAAAATTTCTAAGAGCAAGAGGAACAGCCTTAGCGATCAATGGGGCTTGGCTTCCCGATGAGAATTCAGCGAAAGCCCTTGCTGATCTGGGTCAAAATGAAGCGCTGTTTTCTGGCAAGATACTTTTGGCAGCTTACATCGGGGAAGCAGAGAAGAACCTAGACAAAGCAAAAGAGGCGACCCAAGTTCAATTAGATCATGAACCGGTTCTGCTTTTGAAGACTTGGAATATCTTTCAATTCAATGGAGCTGAGATAATAAAAGATTTTGAGCTAATCACCAAAGGAAGACAAAGTCAAGTCCTCGATGATCCGCATACTAAGGTTTATAACTTAGAACATATTTTTATAGAAAAGGGAGCAAAAATCAAGGCAGCCATATTAAATGCTGAAAATGGTCCGATCTATATCGGTAAAGACAGTGAGATTCAAGAAGGAGCAATTATTCGTGGACCTTTCGCGCTATGTGATCACAGTACGATCAACATGGGAGCAAAACTACGTGGAGATACTACGGTTGGTCCGCATTGCAAAGTGGGAGGCGAAGTTTCGAATTCTGTTATTTTCGGCCATAGTAATAAAGGTCATGAGGGATTCCTAGGCAATTCTGTGATTGGCGAGTGGTGTAATTTAGGAGCCGACACCAATGCTAGCAACCTTAAAAATAATTATACATCAGTAAAACTTTGGGATTATACTAAGGGGGGCTTTGCCAATACAGGACTTCAATTTTGCGGCTTGATGATGGGTGATCATTCCAAATGTGGGATTAATACCATGTTCAACACCGGTACAGTGATAGGAGTCGGAGCAAATATTTTTGGAGATGGTTTTCAAAGGAATTTTATTGCTTCTTTTGCCTGGGGAGGAGCCAGCGGCTTCACTACGTACCAATTCCCAAAATTTGAAGAAACTGCTAAAGCAGTGATGGGTAGAAGAGGAATAGCGTTTACTGATATGGATCGAGCGATTCTTCAGTTGATTTTTGACCAGTCACAAACCTATCGAATCTGGGAGAAATCCAACTGAACTTAAACTTATGCTATTTGCATCTATTCCAGGTCTTCCTGATATCAAAGAAAATCTAATCAATGCGGTCATAAATAACCATCTGGCTCACGCTTTGCTGTTTTATGGGCCAGAGGGTTCGGCAACCTTGCCTATGGCTTTGGCACTTTGCACCTATTTATTTTGTGAAAATCCTTCCGATAGAGATTCTTGTGGAAAATGTGGTTCCTGCCAGCGTATGTCAAAACTAGTGATGCCAGATTTAAATTTTGCATTCCCAGAGATCACAGTCAATAAGAAAGAGGAAGATAGTCAGTCAGAGGATGATGGTAAAGACGATAAGTCAAACCTCGTAGCAAATTGGAGAAAATTTGCCATAGAGACTCCCTTTGGTAACATTCATGATTTCATTTTATTCAACAGTTTTGAGAAAAAACAGCTTAATATTTCAAAAGGAGCAGCACGAAAAATAATTCAGACACTTTCTCTGAAGGCCTTTGAAGGGGGTTACAAGATCATGCTCGTCTGGGGTACAGAATACTTACATCCCTCGGCAGCTAATGCGTTGTTGAAAATTTTGGAGGAACCTCAGCCCAAAACAATATTCTTGTTAATCACAGCATACCCTGATCAGCTTTTGACTACTATTCTCTCTCGAACACAGAAAGTTCTGATCAGAGCTTTTTCAGATGACGAGATCCAAAAACACTTGATAGCGGAGGGCATAGCCGATGAGGCTACAGCAAATCAAATTGCCATGATTGCTGACGGAAGTATGCGAGAGGCATTCCGATTGGCTGATCAAGTAGAGGACCAGCAAATAAAAGGTATTAGAGAATGGTTTCTAGATTGTTACAAAGCTGATTTTCGAGCTTTATTTGTATGGGCAGAAGTATTTCATAAAGACAGTATCGAAGGACAGAAGTCGCTTATATTAACTGCCATGAATGTGCTTCGTGAGATCTTATTGAAGGGTGCTAATCTTGATCAATTGCTGCGTACACATGGAGAAGATTTAGATTTTGTGACAAAAATCAGTAGTACAATACTTAAGGTAGAACATATAGAACCCCTCTATCAAGTTTTTAATCAGGCTCATTACCATTTGGAGCGAAATGGGAATGCCAAATTTATTTTCACCGATTTATCAATGGACATTTCAATTTTAATGTCAAAAATTAGCTGATATGGAAAAGAAGATCATCGGCAGAAAAGAAAAAATAGCACTTCCTGATTTAGATCTGAATCTGGTTTGGGCAAAAGTGGATACTGGAGCTTATACCAGTAGCATCCATGCTGAAAATATTCTTGTGAAAGAAGTGAGGGGAAAGCAAATCCTGAGCTTTCAGCTTCTGATGGAAGGCCATCACGGTTTTACCGGAAAGACTAGAACTTTTGAAAAATTCATAGAGAAAAAAGTGAAAAATTCATTTGGAATTGCAGAAATCAGATACCTGATCCAAACTAGAATAGTGATTGCAGGTGAAGATTTTGTCTCTGAGTTTACCCTGTCAGATCGATCAACCATGAGAAATTCAATTTTGTTGGGAAGAAAAACTCTCAAGAAAAGATTTCTTGTCAACGTGGATCGAGTAAATTTGGCAAAGCCTTATCGTGTCAAAGTTTAACTTTTTTCTCATCCAGTATCTCCTCTCAAAACCTAAGCAAAACCCAGCCATGAGAATTGCCATTTTATCCAGAAATCAGAATCTTTATTCTACCAAGCGATTATTTCAAGCAATAACGGAAGCGGGGCATGAAGCACTAATTGTCGATCACAGTGTATGTGATTTGGTTCTCGAGCAAGAAGGACCTACTATTTTTTACAAAGGGATTAGACTCGCCAATATTGATGCGATTATTCCTAGAATTGGAGCTTCAATCACATTTTACGGTACCGCCGTAGTGAGGCAGTTTGAATTGATGAATACCTTCTCGGCGGTTAATTCAGAAGCTATTGTGAAAAGTCGGGATAAACTCAGAAGTCTTCAAATCCTATCGAGTGCAGGTTTAGGGATGCCGAAAACAGCGTTTACCAATTTCTCTAAAGGTGGCGAAAAACAAATCATTGAACATGTAGGAGGAGCGCCATTGATCATCAAATTGTTAGAAGGTACTCAAGGACTAGGCGTCGTCTTGGCTGAAACCAAGAAAGCTAGTGAATCAGTAATCGAAGCTTTCCATGGACTGAAGGCAAGAATTATCATTCAAGAATTTATCAAGGAGGCCAAGGGTGCTGATATACGAGCTTTTGTGGTAAATGGTAAAGTTGTCGGCGCGATGAAGCGACAAGGGGCAGAGGGAGAATTCCGATCAAATCTTCACCGGGGAGGAAAAGCTACAATTATCAAATTGAGCCGAGTTGAAAAACAGGCTGCCTTAAGCGCAGCAAAAGCGCTGGGACTGGATGTGGCAGGTGTAGACTTGCTTCAATCGGCTCGTGGCCCATTAATTCTCGAAGTCAATAGCTCTCCTGGTCTGGAAGGTATTGAGAAAGCTACTGGCGTCAATATTGCGGGTGAAATCGTTAAGTTTATCGAAGAAGGAGTGAATAGAAAACGCTTGAAAAGAAGTCTTTCCCAATGAATCATCAAATAAAAATAGGAACTAGAGGAAGTAAACTTGCGCTTTGGCAAGCGTATTATGTAGAAAAGCTTCTCCAAGATGCTGGAATGGAGACAAAGATTGTCACAATTGATACTAAAGGCGATCAGATATTGGATGTGTCGATCTCAAAAATCGGAAGTAAAGGAGTCTTTACTCAGGAACTTGAAGACCAGCTCAATGATGGCAGGATTGATATAGCGGTGCATAGTGCCAAGGATTTGCAATCTTGCCTTCCGGAAGGGTTCGAAATCATTGCATTCACTACTCGTGAAAAAGAGAATGATATCCTCATCTCACATGATAAAAGCCTGTCTCTGAAAGATTCAATTAGAAGTATCGTTTTAGGAACTTCATCTACGCGAAGAGTGGCGACGTTGAAGCATTTTTATCCGCATGTCAGAACAGTGGATGTGCGTGGAAATCTCCAAACTAGAATTCGAAAAATGGAGGAAAGAGGTCTTGATGGTTTGATTCTAGCCTATGCAGGAGTGCATCGAATGGGCTATGATGAATTCATTGTGGGGGAATTGGATCTTAATGAATTCACTCCCGCAGTAGGTCAGGGCTCCATCGCAGTCGAAGCAGCCACTGGTCTGGAAATGAAACTCAAGATCAAAATCACAGCTGCCTGTAATGATTATTCCACTGGTCAAAAGCTGCGTGCTGAGCGCGCATACCTTCGAGTACTAGAAGGAGGATGTAGTATTCCTATTTTTGCTTTAGCTAGTCTTGATGGGGATTCCTTGCATCTGAAAGGAGGTATACTGACTCTTGACGGAAAAGAACGAATCTCACTTCAGGTCAGCGGGTCGATTTCAGAACCTGAATTAGTTGGAGAGGAATTGGCCGCAAAGGTTTTGGCCGCAGGAGGAGACAGGATTTTAATAGATATCAAAAAACAAATGAACTCATGAGCCCATTGAAAAACCTTCTGATAGGTATACTTTTTTCTACCTCGTCTGCCTGCTCTGGTCAGAAAGATTACCTCGTCACCATCAGCACGGAAAAGGGAGAGATTAAAGCAATTCTATTTGATGATACACCGGAGCATAAATCCAATTTTATTAAGTTGGCTGAATCGGGACGTTTTGATTCGACAGAATTTCACCGAGTCATGAAAAATTTCATGGTCCAAGGAGGTGATGTTTTCACTAAAGAAGAACTTCCACCGGCAGAATGGCCAACAATCGAAGCGGAGATTCTACCAAATCATTTTCATAAAAAAGGAATGATTGCTGCTGCCCGCCAAGGTAGTGGAGTCAATCCTTCAAAGCGTTCTAATGGTTCTCAATTTTACATTGTAATCGGGAAAGTGTATGAGGAGCAGGACTTATTGGCGGATATGGAAAAGCTTCAGCCGGCTTTTATGCAATATGTCCAGCTTGGCAGCCAAGAAGGGCTGAGAAATGAATACACCCGTCTGTATAAAGCAGGCCGATTTGATAGCCTCACCATGCTAGTGACCTCCAAGCGGGAAGAAATTGAGAAATCACTAAATCTAAATCTCAGTAAAGATTTTACCAAAGAGCAAACTGCGATTTATACAAGTATAGGTGGAACTCCACATCTGGATAAGGAATACTCGGTGTTTGGTGAGGTGATTTCAGGATTAGAAATAGCTGAGGAGATTTCAAAAGCAGCCACCGGTGCTCGCGATAAACCTGTAGTTCCGGTCTACATGAATGTGAAAGTTCAAAAAATGTCTCGAAAAAAAATTGAAAAAGACTATGGCTACACCTACCCAGAACCTAAGTAAAAAGAAAATATTCATCACCGGAGCTAATGGTCTTTTGGGTCAGAAGTTGGTCCAGCAGCTAGTGGAGCAGAATCAGTACATCGTCTACGCCAGCAGCAAAGGAGAATCTCGATTGCCTGGAATAGATTTTCATTACATTTCACTCGAAATCACAGACTCTGAGCAAGTAAAGGTCATCATCCTCGAGATCAAACCTGATATCATCATCCATGGTGCTGCAATGACCAATGTGGATCAATGTGAGCAAAACCAAAAAGCCTGCTTCGATATCAATGTCAATGCAACTCGCTACTTGGTGGAGGCTGCAGAAGCAGTTCAAGCTCATTTCATTTTTGTATCTACTGATTTTATCTTCTCAGGTGAAAAAGGGCCTTTGGATGAAGAGGAAGAAGCAGCTCCCATAAATTATTATGGGGAGACCAAATTACTTGGAGAGCAACTGGTGATGGAGTCTAAGACTAAATGGACCATTGCGCGCACCGTCTTGGTATTTGGAATTGCACATGACATGAGTCGTACGAATATTATTCTCTGGGTGAAATCCTCTTTGGAAGCAGGAAAACAAATCCAGGTAGTCGATGATCAGTTTAGAACGCCCACTCTTGCAGAAGACTTGGCGGCAGGCTGTATTTTAATCGCAAATCAAGGCGCGACAGGAATATTTAATATTTCCGGATCGGATTTTTTGACTCCTCTTGAAATGGCATATATGACAGCTGATTACTTCCATCTTGACAAAGACCTAATCACCCGTGCCGATTCAAGTACATTTTCCCAGCCTGCTAAGCGACCGCTTAGAACAGGTTTCATTATAGAAAAAGCCCGAAAACAGCTTGGATTCGAGCCCAAAACTTTCCAGACAGCAATTGGTTTTTTGGCAAAACAAATTACCTTAGCCCGCTCTTAAAAACAGTTTATAACCCCAATTCAATTTAACCATAATCTATGTCAGTAAGCGCAAACCCCGAAGAAAGAGGCCAATTTGGCTCCAGTCTCGGTTTTATAATGGCCGCGGCTGGTTCCGCAGTAGGACTTGGCAACATCTGGAGATTCCCCTATCTGGTAGCAGAAAACGGAGGAGGAGCTTTTGTGTTTGTATACATTATATGTGTGTTGTTGATAGCGCTTCCGCTTTTATTCAATGAAATCGCGTTGGGACGGAAATCTGGGAAGAATCCCATCGGAGCCATTCGAGATACCGGAGGAAATAAGTTCTGGCAGATTGCGGGTGTGCTTTGCGTGCTAGTTTGTTTTTTCGTTTTTAGCTACTATTCTGTGATTGCGGGATGGACGGTAGGCTATATTATCACGGAGATTATCAACGTCCCGATAGATTTTTCTGAGTTTGTTCAGACACCCATATATGTCATTCCATTGACATTTTTATTTATTTTGACTACTATATTGATTGTACTGGGAGGCGTTTCGGGAGGTATAGAAAAAGCTTCTAAATTTTTGATGCCAGTATTGTTTATCATCATCATTTTCATCGCAGGACGATCAGTCACTTTACCTGGAGCAGATGCAGGTATTAAGTATTACCTCTATCCTGATTTTTCTAAAATTAACGCAGCCGTAATACTTCAGGCTCTTGGACAGGCCTTTTTTTCCATGTCGGTAGGTTGGGGTTTGATGATCACTTTCGGGTCTTATCTACCTAAAAAATCAAATATTATCCAAGCATCCGCTTGGATTGCAGGGATGGATACAGGAGTTGCTTTACTGGGTGGTTTGATGGTTTTCCCTGCACTTTTCGCCTTGCTTTCTCCTGAGTATCTGACTGACGGCCCAAGTTTAGTCTTTAATGTACTTCCTAAAGTATTTGTTGAAATGCCCGGTGGTCATATCATAGGAGCGCTTTTCTTTATCTTGTTGATGGTTGCAGCGTTGACTTCTACCATCTCCATGTTAGAAGTACCAGTTGCTTACTTGATCGATGATAGAAAATGGAGCAGAAAAAAAGCTACTTGGATCGTAGGTATTTCAGCAATGGTTCTTTCTGTTCCCTCTGCTCTTTCGTCTATTGAAGGAAACTTTTTTGCTGATATGAGCATCAATTTTTTAAGTAATGAAAAGAAAGGATTTTTCGATATTATGGATTTCGTCTTTGGTACGTTTGCCGTGATTGTAATTTGTTTGATGCTTTCCTTGTATACGGGCTGGGCTTCAAAAATTTCTGATTATGCAGATGAGTTGGCTTTAGGTGCACCAGTCTTCAAAGGGCCATTAAGATCAGCTTGGATTTTCTTTATCAAGTATATCTGTCCAATTGTGATTATCCTTTTAATTTTAAATGTGGTTGGAATCTTTGGGGAACCTCAGGAGGCATAATTTTCATGTATTTACCAAAAGAGAGGCATTTGCCTCTTTTTTTATGATTCCAATCATTGGTTTTACTTCTGGTGATGTGGAATACTACGGGGAAACCAGCCAAGAAAAGTTTGATCTCTTGGTTCCAAAACCAATGGATTGCTCGGATTTGTATGAGTTGGGAGAGACGAAAGCCATAAAAGAGTTGAATTAAATTTATTTCTGGCAGGTGAATTGTTAATTTTTTCAGAACTTTTACGTTTTGTCATATCAATCAACTTCCACTGCTATGAAGAAATTACTCATTATCGCTTTTCTAAGCTTAAGCTTTTCAGGTTTTGCTCAAGAATTCACGCTAGGTCCCAAGTTTGGACTTTCTTCTACCAAGGTAGATTTCGAGCGTGAAAATTTCATTCCCGGTGATGCCCAAACTGGTTATCATGTTGGCCTTTTTACCAGAATTTCTTTTGGGGGATTTTTTATTCAGCCTGAAGCACTTTACACTAAGACGAACGGGTCATTCCAAATCAACAGTCTTCAACCTGGCGGCGGAACAGGAATGAGTACTTTTTCCGAGGATTTCAATCGACTTGATATTCCGGTCATGCTCGGCTTTAGATTCTTTAAGTTTTTGAGACTTCAAGCCGGGCCAATAGCGAGCATTGATATCAATTCGGATCTAAGGGATGCAAGTAATACGATCCAAGAGGTGGACTATGAAAAAGCCACCTTGGGTTACCAGGCTGGAATCGGATTGGATATTGGAAACTTTATTTTGGATGCGAAATATGAAAGTTCGCTTTCTTCCATTACCGGAAATATTGGAGGATTTGAAACTGATCAGCGGATCAATCAATTTATTTTATCGGTTGGGTTTAAGTTATTTTAGAACTTGATTTTCAAATGAAAAGCCCGAATGGAAACTTTCCATTCGGGCTTTTTTACTGAGTTTATCCAAAAACTATTTCTCCATCACCATTTTTGTTGGCTTTGCCAATTCCTGGATGGGATCTAAATCTACTACATAGACACTTCTACCATGTGTCCCGATTACCAGGTCATTCTCTCGACTTTGAATCACCATGTCATAGATCGCTACGTTTGGGATTTCACCTTGGAAAAGGTTCCAGTTATTTCCACCGTCCATGGTTACATAGAGTCCGTGATCTGTTCCCAAATACAGGATGGAGGAATTCACTTTGTCCTCGACGATGATGTTTGTTGATTCGTCAGGCAAATTACCTTTAATAGGAATCCAAGTTTTGCCATAATCTGTGCTCTTGTAGGCGTAAGTGGCAAACTCATCCATTCGGTAACCATTGAGTGTCGCGTAGACCAAACCTTCTTGATGACTTGACGGTGCAATGGAACTTACCCAGCGATCTTGTGGAAGACCTGCATTCAAGCTGGTCCAGTTACCACCGTTGTCTCGAGTCACCCAGACATTGCCATCGTCAGACCCTGCGTAGATCGTACCAAACTCCAGTGGTGATTCCTCAACCACAGAAAGTGTGGCATAAGGGACATTTCCACTTTTCTTGTTTTTGGTAAGGTCATCAGAGATGCGCTTCCAAGTACTTCCTTGATCGAGACTTTGATAGACATACTGCGAACCCACGTATACAATATCTTGATTATGGTAACTCAGTTCTGCAGGTGTTCTCCAATTATATCGATTAGGAGCAGTTCCTATCTCATGACCTGGAGTGATTAACTTGCGCTGGCCGGTTGTCTTATCGATTCGGAAATACATTCCAAATTGAGAACCGGTGTAGACAATGTTGTTGTCCCGAGTATCTACAGCTACGACCATTCCATCGCCACCCATAAGCGGTTCCCAAGGATCAGCAGGATTATTTTTCACATTGCCAAACCAAACCCCATTATCCTGCATGCCACCATAGATATTATATGGACTGGCATTGTCCGTCATGATCGAGTAAAACTGGGAGATTGGCATTTGAGTATTCATGTGATCCCAAATGGCTCCGCCGCCATAGCTTCGGTAAAGTCCGCCATCATTTCCGAGCAAAATATGCTTGCTGTCTTTTGGATTGATCCACATGGACTGATGATCCGAGTGAGGACGTCCGACAGAGTCTGTTCGTGTGAAGTTTTTGCCTCCGTCTCTAGAGACCAATAAAGGAACTCCCAAGACGAAAATCTCATCTTCATTTTCAGTATTCACCCGGATTTCCCCAAAGTAATACCCGTAAGAATTATAAAGTCGGCTGATGTCCGACTCGGAGACTTTTTTCCAGGATTTTCCGGCATTCTCAGATCGATAAATTTCAGCACCGATTACCGTACCATTAAAAAGTGCCGCATTGGCATCTACTGCTTGTCCGTTATAATTTGCGATTTGGGCGGTAGTTATCTTTCCGTTTTTTAGTAAACGCTTTACTTCTTTCGCAGTGTAGATCGTTGCAAATCGCTTTGATTTGAGGAACGCATCCAATCTTTTATCTTCCAAGCCGAGCGCTTCCTCGGTACGCATGCTTTTGAAATCTTCGAATTTCAACGCATTCTCATCGGGCTTTGTATCCTTTTGTCTAGGTGGCTCAGGTTCTTTGGTGGATTTTGCCTGATTGTCAAGTAGCGCATAGACGACTTGAGGATTACTCTGACTAAAGTCAAAACCGATTCTTCCGGTGAACTCATCCTGAGGAAATCCTTCCACAGCTTTTTTCCATGTATTACCACCATCTTCTGATCTCCAAATTGAAGAGCCTTTTCCATTTCCGATGAAATCATGGGCTTGTCGGAATCGCTCCCAGCTCGCAGCCAATAATATATCTGGGTTAGCTGGATGGATTTTTATATCGATGATACCGGTATTGTCATCGATGTATAAGGTCTTTTTCCAAGACTTTCCACCATCTGTAGTTTTGTATAGTCCGCGCTCTTTGTTTTTAGAATACAGTCCACCCATGGAACCTACCCAGACGATATCAGGATTGGTTGGGTGAATCTGAATGGAGCCGATATGCTGCGAATGTGGCAGGCCCATCATCTGCCAAGTCTTTCCAGCGTCCGTAGACTTGTAGATTCCTGCGCCAGCGTAGGTGGATCGGCTGGAATTATCCTCACCGGTTCCTACCCAGATAATGTTATTATTAGAAGAAGAAAGTGCCATATCGCCAATTCCTAAGGCTCCTTGATGGTCAAAGATCGGAGTGAAGGATTGACCATTATCTTCAGTTTTCCAGACTCCACCTGAGGCAGCGGCGACATAAAATGTATTTTGATTCTGTGCGACTTCGATGTCTACAATTCGCCCCGACATATTGGTTGGGCCGACATTTCGGGCTTTGAAGTCTTTGAGTGGGGTGGAGGAAAGCATTTTGGAATGCTTTTCCATAGATTCCAATAGCGCTTTTTCGGAAGTGGGCTTGACGTCCTGAGCGTGAATCTGAGATCCACTAGCCAAGAGCATCAATCCTGAAGCCATCAGAACTTTAAGGGGAGTGATTTTTTTCATGAGTTGCTTTTTGATAAAAACGAATATAAACACTAGCAGGCAAACCCGATGGAGTTTGCCCCTTAGTGGGTAAGAGGCAAGATAAATGGTTATTTCTGTACCAATCGAGTTTTGTAGATAATGGAATAGTCGTTTTCAGCTTTGGAGAAATTGAGTGAAAACCAGATTTCTTCTTTAGAGACAAATTTATTAATGTTGCCTAAATTTTCAGGTTTGCTAATAATAGGGCTTATGTTTTTACCATCGAAAAGAACCAATCCTCCCTGATTTTTCTCACCTGCCATCTTAAATATTTTATCAAAATCAGAACCTCCTTCTGCGATTATTTCATTGGCAACCTCATCAGAAAGACCACCTAGGTAGCTGATCAAAAATACATTCTCGTCCATAGCAATGATTTTATTGATTGTCCCATAGAAAAAATCTCTCAAATTGAAACTTCCTGTTTCAACTTTTTTATCTGGATTTCGCTCGAGAAAAGCCGGAAATGGAATGGTTTGGACACTCACCGGAGAATCTAAATTAAATAATGAGTACCCAAATATTTTGGGTTCCGATCGAAAATTGAGGAATAGCGTATCTCCTTTCAGTGTAATATTTGAAAATGATTCTAGAGAACCATATTCTTTTGTAGTGCTACTGAATTTTGAGGTTTTAGGAAAATGAGTGACGGATTCAAATTCATCAGTTGCTATATCCAAAACTTCAAGTCGCTTCGACTGCTCTTGAAAATCGAGAACATTTTGCTCAAGATCAGAATAGCGCCCTGGAAGACTCATATAAACTTTATTATTTTTTACGAAATGAGCTTCGTTGGACGGTATTACCAATTGAGATAAGCCGGTAAAATCGGGAATAAAACTTTTCAGTAAACTCCCATCTGTCGAATATTGAAATATACCACGACTGCTAGGTATCAAAAAAGACTCGTCATCAAAAAACTTTGCAATCCCGGTACGATTTCCTGTAATATTTTCCGGTCCTTCCCCTGTGCGTTTGTATTGCTGCAAAATAGTGCCCGATAGATTGGTGACAAAAATACTATCGGTATTTTGATCGATTAGGAGAAAAGTATTCCCATCCGGGCTGATATCCATGAGCGTTACATTTCCCAGATAATCCATCACCAACGAATCGTAGATCTCAAATTCGAGATTTTGCTCCGATAGAGGAGTTTTTGGAAGTTCGGGTTCTTTGGTTTGGCAGGAAAAGGCCGCAAGAAGTATTAGGACGAAGAATGGGAGTTGGTTTTTCATTTCTGTACTAATTTAAGTTTGTAAAAAGTAAGGAAATCCTTCTCCTCTCCGATGTAATCATCGTCTCGCAGGGCGTAGAAAGGTTCGGATAAAGACTCAATGTTTAGGATTCTTCCAATGGAATAAGGGACATCGATTTCATTGGAAAGCGTGGAATCAGTGTTAATAATTTTGATTACCTGTCTTTGAAAAACTTTATGAAGGGGGAAGTTCACTGGCTCTTTTAATTCATTTTGCTGATAAATCTCTTCTGAAATCCCTTCGGTATAGAGCACAAAAATCCCCTCTTCAGTCGGAAATAATTGCTGAATGCTGCCATCTAACATTTTGCTGAACGAAATATATTCGTACGGTTTAGAGTGTTCTCCATTATCTAGAAATTTTGATGGCTCCAAGTCATAGGTATGTAAATATTCGTTGTTGCGGGATAGGTCATAGACATGAACCAGGGGTTCGTTTTCTAGCGTCAGATATAGGTTGTTTTTTAAAATGACAAATTGGAGGAAAGGACGTTCATAATACTTATCTGTGGAATAGCGGGATGATTTTGGGATCCTAATGATAGGCTCCGACGTCCCAGTTTCTGCGTCGATTTTTTCAAGTAAAAAATGATCTCTTAAAAAATATGGATCATAAGGGTTGGCTCCATCCCTCCCAGGATAGTAGGAAATGATTTTCCCATTCCAAACGTCTAAGTTTTTCAATAATCCTCCACCATCTTTGGCTTCTGTAGGAAATTCCAACTTAATCTCTCTTTTAAAGGAAAGATCAGGATTAATCTCATAAAGCCAACCTATAAAACTTGCAGCCACTATATTCCCTTCTTGGAGAATCTTGATTTGGGTAGGATACTGAACTTTGCTAGGTCCTTCCGTCGGGTAGGATTGCTCATGTAGGATTTTTCCTGAGTCGTCAAATTTGATCAGTTTGTTCTCTTTGAAATCATATAGGACTCCGATGCCATTTTTAAAATCTGCACCTCCAACTGTCCCCAAATGATCCAGTTGTATCGAGTCCAAAATCACCAATTCCCATTCGGTGGAAATTGATTTTTCCTGTGAGCTTTCCTTATTTTTGCCGCAAGCAAAAACAAGAACAAATGGTATAATTAATAAAAAGAGTCCCTTCCTCATTGCTCAGCCAGTTTCACTTTATATACCCTTAAAAAGTCCTCTTCCACTTCTGTACTTCTGTTTTTCTGGATCCACAGAAATCCTCCTCCCGACGCAAAGGACTCTAAATTCGCATTTTTCGGAAGTGACAAGTTTCCCAAAAAAGCCAAGCTCTTTAGATCAAAAACCAATATCCCCCTCGATACTTGGCTATCTAATTTGACATACAATTCATCTGCCTCCTCCACTTTGTTTGCATCATACAGTACAGAGAGCGCGTCATTATCTTTGGTGGAGATTCCTCCATAATAGTTGAGAATGAGCTTATCTCCGATCAGGTGGATATTTTGGATGGATGAAGTACTCCCGTTGAGCATGACGGTTCCTTCGGCAAACTCAGTTCTAGGCGTGCCTTGGATACCTTCAAATCCCAGAATGGTGAGTTGGATCAGTGTATCCAAACTTGCTCCCTCAGGACTTAAGCTGTACCGATACAGTGTCGGTTCCCCTGCCAGTGCGAGGTAAAGTTTGTCCTCCTTTGTCTCCAAAGCTGGCCAAAAATCGCTTTCATAATAGCCCATTCCATCCAAAAATCGGCTACTCTGCTCAAAGGGAATGATTTCAATCGCGCTACCTTGGTTGACATCCACCAGCTCCAAATGCTTAAAAGTGTCGTAGTATTTCTGCTCTGCCGGATAGGTATCTCTTCCTCGTGAGGATCGGATCAACAAGTAAGTTTTACCATTGAGAGCGACTGTTTCGACGGATTTGCCTGGGAAAGCCATAAAGCCACTTCCACCAAGAGACTCAGGGTGACTGATTTTCTTGATCATAGTACCGGCCTTATCGTAGATGAAAATTCCCGCCATGCCAACAACCGCGAGTTGATCTTCGCCTACAAATCCAGGTGCTTCCATCATAAATTCGTAGGAATCCGGGGTATCCCCACTTTTGTTGAACCGATTCTGGACTTCTCCATCCGAGTCGGAGACCAAAATATCACCCGATGCAAAATCATAGAATAAAAATGAATCTCCGGAATCACTCACAGACGTGATCAATGGATCGCCGAGAATCTGAACATCAAGGGAGTCAATGATCTCAAGTGAGAGTTCAGGTATTTTAGTATCAGTGGACTTTTGAGGTGCCGAGCAGCCAAAGTCTGCAAAAATCAAAGCGAAATAAATGGGTAGGTAGTTTTTCATCGTGATAATTTGATATCAAGATAAAAAAAAATCATCCAAGAGCACAGGTGTATTTTATCTTAAAAACTAAAATATTGTTAAAAAAAAAACACCTCCAAAAATGATTAAGGAGGCGTTCGTAAGATAGGATTAAGTAATTCTAGGTCAGATTTCCGTCCGCATCCCATTCGGCAACCCGTCCACGGTCCTCAGACTTTAAATAAAAGGGTAAGTATTGCTCAGGCAGTGAAACACTGTGTTTAGCCATTACTGCTTGAGGGATACCTTCCCAAACATTGGCTTTATTCCCTTGGTAATCCATGTATTTCCAGCCTGCTTCTGTTGAGAAAAAGCCAGTTGCAGCAAAATTACGAACGAGGTTAAACCATTTTACACCACCTTCAAACTCTGACTTTGCGGTATCTGGCCAAGCTACGTCATCAATGATCTCCATAATTTGATCTTGGCTGATTTCCAAGAAAGTCTTACCAAATCGCTCATCCGCCTCGTAATCCAGCCACATCAAACCGCCACGCATAGGAGTCTGATTATGTGGCTGATCGATCATCATAAAGTCGATAAAGTTTACCGTACCCACCTCCGAAGCTGCTGGGGACTGAGAATCCTTTGGCATTACAATATCTACCAAGATTGTCATTTTTTTCTTTTCCTCTTCAGTGAAGAAGTGCTCAGCCATGAGTTTTTGATCACGGAGATTTTCTTCCGCCGTTCTCCCTCCAATAGTGCCACTTATGACAGGTGGAGGTGGGATTTTCTGTGCGTCCGGAGTACAGTTGGTCAAAAGTAATCCAGTGCCTATCGAGCCTGCAAAAAGCAGTTTTAGATTTTCTCTTCTGTTCATGACTTAGATATTTTTTTGTTTCAATTGCTCAATTATAAAATCTGAAGTTCTCCAGCTCAAAGCCAAAATCGTCCAAGTTGGATTCTTATCCGCTTGAGAAACGAAAGTTCCTGCATCCACTACAAATACATTTTTACAATCGTGTACCTGTGAGTTTGAATTACAAACTGAAGTCTTGGAATCATTTCCCATTCGAGAGGTACCGACTTCGTGAATAATTCTTCCAGGAGCAGCAAGTCCATATTTGCTATCTGCTCCAGGCTTTGCTCCCAATAAAGTTGCGCCTGCGTTGGTCAGGATTTCTTCGAACGTATCCTGCATATGCTTCGCCTGAAGGATTTCCTGATCGGTCCAGTTGTAATGAAATCGCAAAACAGGAATCCCGTATTTATCGACCACATTCGGATCGATTTCGCAGTAATTATCATATTGAGGAATACTTTCACCGCGTCCTGACATACCCAGTGTGGAGCCATAAAGTGCTCGAACATCTTTCTTCAGGCCTGCGCCATAGCCGCCATTCGGGCTTGGCTTACCAAATTCATCAATTACATGTTTCCGCATGGTATCCATTCCCATTCCTGATCCATAAGATGGTTGACCCATTCCGCCCCAGTATTCGATGTGATAGCCGCGAGCAAAATCCAGTTTCTTATTGTCCAGCCACCAAGGCGTGTACATGTGTAGGCCACCAACACCATCTTCATTATAACGATCTCGGTTGATCAGATCGGGCATGATTCCCTGTCTGCTAGCTCCAGTAGAGTCATGCAAGTATCTACCTAATGTACCTGAACTGGCACCAATTCCATCAGGAAAAGCTTTCGATTTTGAGTTCATTAAGATTCTTGAAGATTCACAGGCTGAGGCTCCAAGTACTACCACTCTGGATTTTAGCTTGTATTCTTTCATGTCTTCTTTGTTCACAAAAGAAACTCCCGTTGCTTTTCCGTTCTCGTCTGCAGTCACTTTTCGCACCATACTATGGGTATAAAGATCGACTTTGCCTTTTTTCATTGCGGGATGCAAAAGGCAAGTTCCTGCGGAAAAATCAGCGTAAGACTGACAGGCTCGGTTACATTGCGCACAAAAAAAGCACACACCACGCTCATTATTAATTGGCCTAGTCAGCACTGATAATCGAGATGGAATCATCGGGATACTAGATTTATCCGTTCCCTTTTTTATGATAAGTTCGTGCAATCTAGGCTTTGGGGGAGGAAGGAATAAACCATCAGGTTCATTGTATATGCCCTCTTTGGTGCCAAAAACACCAATAAGTTTATCTACTTTATCGTAATAAGGCTTGACATCTTCGTAGCCGATAGGCCAACTTTCACCCAAGCCATCCATGCCTCCTCTTTTGAAATCATTTGGACCAAAGCGTAAGGAGATTCTTCCCCAGTGGTTAGTTCGTCCACCGACCATTCTGGATCTAAACCAGTCGAATTCGGTGCCGTTTTTTCGGGTGTACGGTTCTCCCTCAATATCCCAGCCTCCGATCGCGGCATCGAAATCTCCAAAAGGGCGAATACGAGTACTGGCTCCTCTACGGACTGATTCCCAAGGGGGTCTCATCTGCGTCCGATCTTCTTCTTTGGCGGGATCAAAATCCCCACCAGCCTCTATGACTGCTACTTTAAGACCGGCTTCTGATAGTATTTTGGAGGCCATACTTCCTCCAGCACCTGAGCCTACGATGATCACATCATAAGCTTCCCCTGAATCTTTTATTTCAAAGCTCATTTATATTGTTTTTAATTTCATTTTTTAATATATGTTAAAAAAATCTATCAAAAAAATAGAAGGGATGAAGGAATTAATTTGGTGTTTGAGTGGAGATATTTTAGGTAAAAGGTTTAAAATCCATTTGATAACAGACTCGAAGCAGCAGTATAAGATACGACTCAAAAATATTGTAGATCAAACAGATAACTGAAAACCGACAAGAAATAGTAGTGATTTACCAAAAAGAATATCCTGACTACGTTCAGTTTATAACTCTCGTTGGATATAAGGCCAAATGGTCTCCAAAACAATTTTGTGTCCCTCTTCTGTAGGGTGAATTCCATCGGGGAGATTTAATTCAGGAATGCCGCCCACATTTTCTAAGAGGAATGGGATCAGTATCACATTTTTTTCCTTGGCGACCGCTGGGTAAATTTCTTTGAATTCATTCGAATACTCCTGTCCCATGTTTGGAGGGATTTGCATGCCTGCTAAAATGATTTTAGTCTCCGGGAATTTGGCTCTCACTTTATCGACCATTGCCAAAAGATTACTTTTAGTTTCGGTAATAGCGATTCCTCTCAATCCATCATTTCCGCCTAGTTCTAAAATGAAAATCTCTGGCTGATCTTCTAAAAACCAATCTAATCGACTCAATCCGCCGGCAGTGGTCTCGCCGGAAAGACCTCCATTGATTACTTTAAAATCTAACCCAAGACTGTCAACTCTTAGTTGTGTCAAACCAGCAAAAGCATCTTCCTGATCAATGCCATAACCCGCGGTGAGACTGTTACCGAAGAAAAGTATGATTTTTTGATCAGCCTGAACAGTTGAAGAATCAGTTACTTCTTTCTGATCATTAGCCAACTCCTTTTTTTCAGAATTACAGGAAATCAAGCCCATGGAGCTGATGAATAAAAGCAAGATGAGGTTTTTAGAGGAAATCATATGGATTGTACTTTAGAAATAAGTAGTGCAAATATTGGGAAAAAGTTCAGGCCATCCTGTTTTTCTGATTCATGAAGAGGCTATAACTTGCAAATGAAAAGCCAATGTTCCTGCGGTCCTTCTAATTTCCTGTATAACATTCCGTTCAAATGCTGTTATTTAACCTGTAATTGTTCATTTCCGATCAGTTAACAAAGCGCGGCGGTACTCGTTTTTAAAGCATCTGTTTAACCTAAAAAAATCAATGATTATACTTTCTATAAAAAATTTGAGTAAAATTTACCAGAGTGGTAGTCGAAAACTGATCGTTTTGGACGAAGTAAATTTCGACATTGAAGCTGGTGAAACTCTGGCGATTGTCGGCCCTTCCGGCTCAGGAAAGACCACGCTGCTGGGACTTGCTGCGGGATTAGATTCTGGCTCTACAGGTTCGGTGAATCTCAACGGTAATGCCTTAGAAACGCTATCTGAGGATCAGCGTGCCGCAGTAAGAAATCAAAACGTAGGATTTATTTTTCAAAATTTCCAATTACTTCCTACGCTTACTGCTTTGGAGAACGTAATGGTGCCACTGGAACTCAAAAGGCGCAAAGATGCACGCCAAAAGGCTCAGGAATTACTAAACAAAGTTGGCTTGGGAGATCGAGCAACTCACTATCCCACACAACTTTCCGGTGGAGAGCAACAGCGAGTTTCGATTGCGCGAGCTTTTGCCAATGAGCCAAAAATACTTTTCGCAGATGAGCCTACCGGGAATTTGGATACCGAAACCGGTGAAATGATCGAGAAATTGATTTTCGATTTAAATAAAGAGGAGGGGACGACCCTTGTTTTGGTCACGCACGATTTGGAACTAGCCGCCAAAACGCAGCGAATCATTCATATCAAAGGCGGTAAAATACAGGAGGACGCTCATGCCTGATTTTGGATGGATTATCAAAATGGCTTTTCGGGATTTCCGAAAAAACATTTCCCGCTTAATGCTTTTTGTCTCCTCTATAGTAGTGGGAATAGCCGCTTTGGTGGCAATCAGTTCCTTTGGTGAAAATCTTACTGCTGACATAGATAATCAAGCTCAAGAGCTTCTTGGAGCAGATTTGGTGTTGGAGAACAGTAAGCCAATTGGAGACCAAACTTTGGATAGTTTGGCTATAGATATGGCTTCGGAAGTTAATTTTGCTTCTATGGTAGCCTTCCCAAAAAGCGGAGCGAGTCGATTGACTCAGGTACGAGCTTTAGAAGGCGCTTTTCCTTTTTACGGTTTTTTTGAGACTATTCCAGTTTCAGGGGATGCTGACTTTCGATCTGGCGGTAAAAAAGCCTTGGTAGAAAAAACGCTTATGGCGCAATTCGATGCTCAAGTCGGTGATCTAATCAAGGTTGGGCAGGTGGAGTTTGTAATTGCCGGTGAGCTTCAAAAAGTTCCTGGTCAAACGGGTATCACTGCTACTGTGGCACCTGCGGTTTATATTCCTCAGGCTTATCTTGAAGAAACCGGTCTGGTACAGTATGGCTCTCGAGTAAACTATAATCGGTATTTTCTTTTTGCTGATAAAACAGACGTGGATGCACTGATCAAGCCATTTGAGGACAGTTGGGAGATCGAGCGAATCGATGCCGATACGGTGGAGGACCGAAAACGATCCACAGGTAGTTCCTTTGCAAATCTCTCCAATTTCCTGAGCTTGGTCGCCTTTATCGCTTTGCTTTTAGGATGCGTAGGTGTGGCGAGTGCGGTAAATGTATTTGTTAAGGAAAAACTGGCATCTGTGGCAGTGCTGCGATGTTTGGGAGTTTCTTCCAAGGGCGTGCTCTTGATTTACCTGACCGAAATAGTAATTATGGGTTTGTCAGGAGCTATTCTTGGCTCATTGCTGGGAACCTTACTACAGTTTGTATTACCTGCCGTATTCTCAGATTTCCTTCCCGTGAAGGTGTCTTTTGGGATTTCTTGGTTATCAGTTGGTTTTGGAATTGTCACTGGTCTTTTTGTCTCGGTGTTATTTGCGCTTTTACCGCTGCTCAAGGTTCGGAATGTTTCCCCAATGGCCACGCTTCGGCCGGAGACTGCGGATTCTACAATCCTCAAAGACCCATTGCGCTGGGCGGTAATCGTTGGGATTTTGATCTTTATCTGGGGATTTAGCTATTACCTGTTGACTAATGTTACGCTTGCCTTTGGCTTTACCGGTTTTGTGGTGTTTGCCTTTGGAATTCTTTGGGGTGTTGCACAATTGATCATTTGGGCTGTTCGGAGGTTTTTACCGATTTCTTTTACCTATACCTTAAGACAAGCCTTGGCCAACCTGTATCGCCCAAATAATCAAACGGTTTCACTTATTGCTACTATTGGACTAGGGACGGCGATGATTTCAACGCTCTACTTTCTTCAAAACCAATTGCTTCAGGAGGCTCGCTTTGCAGACAAAGAGGATCAGCCGAATATGCTGATGTTTGATATCCAGACTGCCCAACTGGAAGATGTGAAAAACACAATCAAAGCCCAAGATCTTCCCATCATGCAAGAGGTAGCGATCGTTACCATGCTACTCGATGAAATTAACGGGATTGATAAAAAGGAAAATGAGGCCCTTTCTGATGAGGAGAATTATTCGAGATGGTTGTACAATCGAGAGTTTCGGGTGACTTATCGAGATACATTAATAGCTTCAGAGACGATTACGTCTGGAGAATTGGTTCCCGTCGGAGCTCGAGGAGATAGTATTTTCGTGTCTCTTGAAAAAGGCTTTGGAGAAGGGAATGGCCTGAAAATAGGAGATGAGGTAGTCTTCAATGTGCAGGGAAGACCAATAAAAACCTATGTGGGGAGTTTTCGAGATGTAAAATTCAATCAAGTATCGACCAATTTTCTGGTACTGTTTCCTGATGGAGTGTTGGAGTTAGCCCCAAAATTCCATGTGCTGATCACCAAATCAAAAAATGATCGACAGGCTGCTGATGTACAGGTACAGATTGTGCGAGAGTTCCCGAATATTTCCATTATCAATCTTGGAACGATCGTAGAGACGCTCGAAGAAATCTTAGGTAAGATCAGTTTTGTGATTCAGTTTATGGCTTTTTTCAGTATTGCAACCGGGATTTTAGTGTTGATAAGTTCCTTGATCATCAGCAAATATCAGCGGATGCGGGAGAGTATTTTGCTCCGGACGCTCGGCGCAAGCTCGGCGATAGTCACTAAGATCAATACGCTGGAGTATTTCTTTTTGGGAAGCTTAGCCTCCATGTCTGGGATTATTTTATCTTTTCTAGCCACTTGGCTCCTCAGTGAGTTTGTGTTCAATATCCAATTCCGTGGCGCCTGGCTGGAAGCCTTGATGCTTTACTTGGCGATCACTTTCCTGACGATAGTATTGGGCTGGCTTAATGGGCGAAAGATCATCAATCAGCCGCCGATGGAGATCTTGAGGGGGGAATAAAAAATCAAAAAGCTGAAGTTTGAAATATGAAAAGACTCGCAGGGATGCGGGTCTTTTTTAATAATGATGCCTACACTGCGCGATTTCCAATGCTCCATCCTTTACTCGGTAGACCAGTCGGTGTTTTCGGTCAATTCTCCGAGACCACCAACCTAATAATTCATTTTTGAGTGGCTCAGACTTAGCTTTACCTGTGAAAGGAGTTCTTTGACATTCCTTTATTAACGTATTGATTTTTTTTAGCAGCTTGAGATCTGCCTCGAGCCAGTATTGATAATCACTCCAACCATTTGGATAAAAAATAACATCCATCGAAGTAGCGGTTTATGGATCAATTAAATGCCTTTTTACTCCTAGTCCTTTATTGGCTTGTTCAAGGGCTTCGAGCAATCTCCCTGCATTCTTTGGGCTACTCATTAGATAATACGTTTCCTGCAAGCCTTCGTAGTCAGATTTAGATAAAACCACTACATCTTCGCCATTAGCTCGGGTGACATAGAGTGGCTTTTGATCGTTGACGACCCCGTCCAGATGAGCCTTCAGATTCTGACGAAAATTAGATTAGGTAGTAACTTCTATAAATATGTAGGTTTTTTAGAAAGTTGATAAGTTGTACATAATGTTGTACAAGTATGTTTTTTGTGAGGATAGAATTCTTGCGCGTATTTAATTAATTTGAGGTAATCAATTATTTTTCAACCATCTAGATTGAACAAGTTATGCAGGCATATATTAACATTTTGCTGGAGGATATTGCCTCTGCACACTGTCCGGAGGATTATTTCAACAAATTAGATAATACTAGATCTGAAATGGACTTAGAGCAAGAACTTGAAGAGTCTGAAAGATTTATTTTCTATGATCGTGAACCTCTATTCGAAGTCTATTGCGGATTGAAGCGGGAAAATTTTCCCCCTAAGGATCGACTCAGCGAGGACCAATTAACTCAGGTCACTGTAGCGTTTATCAAGATGATGAGTTCTTGGAGTCTTTTTGTTGATTTTCCAGATGATCTTCCACAGTTAATTCGATACGAGCTATTGTTGGATATTTTACAAAAACCTGTGATGATTTCACAGTACGGTTTTTTTGGATTTGACTAGTGTAACGGCGATCCTGAGGGCTGCGAATTGGGCGAGTATTGTTCGTGTTTGAAGCGAGATTGAGTTTTCCTAAAGGCAAGAATGAAAAAGAAAGTAAACCTGTAGCTTAATATTAATATAATCTGTGTTTTTGGATTGCTGGTTGCAAGAGGGAAATTAGTTGTGGCTCAAGTTGAAGGCGAAGAGAAAAATGACAGCAGGCTTTCTCAGAATGCATTTTCAAAACTTCGATCTGAGTGGAATGATCCAGAATAGTTAAGGTCTTTCTTCGTCACCTTCAAAAAGGTTTACTACCAATTTTATGGTGACGAAAGTGTGCGGAAATTGGTTTGGGAGACACTAGCCTTATCAGATCACCTATTTGGAGTGCTATTGACTGCCTCGATATCAGGGATTTAAGCCATTTGTTTAAGCCTTTGGACAAGTTCTAATTTGGATATAAGTATGATTTTCAAAAGCTCAATGCCAAAGGTGAGGAGCGAAAAAGCTATTTGAGGATATATGCGGTAAGGTATGTGGATGAATTTGTCATCTCCAGAGCTGCAATTAAACTGATTGGGCATATGAATAACAGCACTTACACGAAATCATAAAAAACTAATATTGAGTCTATTGTGAATTTTTTGAAGTAAAAAGATAGGTAAGGTAAAATATTCTACTTAGCTAGTTGAAATATGACTGAAATAAAGAAATCCATTAAAGCAATCAGTATCAAATCCTCAGAAAACTGGACGGAAAAAGTAGTCTGGAGAAAAGCCAACCAAGATTGGATCAGAAAATCAACTGATATTGCCTTGAGCATTATGGACGCATTAGACGATTTAGGATGGAACAAAGCCCGCTTGGCCAAAGAAATGGGCGTTTCTCCGCAGCAGGTAAGTAACTATGTGCGAGTGGAAGAGAATTTCAAATTGGAGACTATCTGCAAACTGGAAAAGGTATTGGGAGTCGAATTGATCACGATCTTGACTGCAGATCAAGAGGTAGTTTTCTCCCAAGAAACGAATGCGCTCAATGAATCTCCGGCGGCTGAATATCCAGTAAAAAAGGTACCAAAAGCCTAATTAACCAGATATTCCAAAGTAGCAAAACCATGTAATCTGAAAGTCAAACTTTCAGATTACATGGTTTTATGAGTTTCAGCTGTTGATATTTGAGAGTCACATCGAACTGAAGAGCTTTTCCAAAGTTCTGAACTTTGGAAAAGTTTCGTAAAATGAAAAAGCCCCTTTTTTAGCGAGCTTTTGTACCCAGACCTGCCTACCAGGGGTTGGGAGGGAGTTCCCGATATCCACTTCATGTCATCGGGATAAACTTCTCTTCCGACTTTAAAGTCACAAAAAAAAGCCCTTTCTTTTCAGAAAGAGCTTTTGCAATGTACCCAGAGCCGGAGTCGAACCGGCACGCCCGAAGGCATTGGTGTTTGAGACCAACGCGTCTACCGATTCCGCCACCTGGGCATTAAAATTCAAACATTTGAGCAGTTGGTCTGTGTCCAAGCCCAATTCAGAGAATCTTTCTATTCGATTGATTCAGTTCCCTTCCTTTCGTTAAGGCCTGCAAATATGAAAACAATTTCTTTTTTCTACAAACTCAAGGCTTCACTTCTTCTAATTTTTTTGAGCTAAATGCCATAGGCTTTGAAGAAAAAAGTACTTTGATAAAGCCCCAGACCTTTTTAAAAAGCTCAGAATCACGATATTGATTTAGCGCTTCTTCGCTTTCCCAATGGCTGTAAGTCAGAAAAATATTTTTATCCAGCTCATCTTGCCAAAGTTCTAAATGATGACATCCGGATGAATTTCGAATAGCCAATTTATATTCTTCGAAAATTTGAAGAAAATCTTCTCCGCTTCCCGCTTTAAAAGTCATGCGAACTGTCCGAACTAGCATTATATCTGAAAATTAACATGAATTATACTATCGTATTTCAGTCCTAGCAGTCCACCACCATCGCCGTGGTAGATACCTATTTCCAATAAATCGATACTATTGAAGAGTGCGAAGCAATCTCCGGGCTCCACCTGATCGTAACTTTTTTGAAGTTTGGTCAACGATTCCCTTCCAAATTCTATTGTGAACTTTCCTGGATTCAATTTGTCAAAAACGTCCCTTCCAATATTTGTAATCAGATTTCCATAACAGTCCACACGGAGCACGTGACCTACTATTTTCTCCCGTGTGATTTTCGGCTGTCGAGGCATGAGTTTTCTGAAGTTGGTCAAAGGACTGCCAAAATCATGAATTGCTGCGCCGCTGGCTACTTTACCTGCGATTGGGGCCAAGATGTCTTTTGCTGGAAATGTACTATCCTTCACATGGATATCCGCAAACTGAACCATAATACCTGGGTCTTGGTCCGCTAATAAACTTAGAATTCCGTTATTTGGTCCGATAAAGATGTGCTCTTCCAATTTGATCCCAATAAATCCGTGAGTAATACTCCCGGTCGTATTCACGGCGACTAAATGAACAGTACCTTTAGGAAAATCTCGAAAAGTAGAGCGCAGCAGAAACGCCGCATGTGCAATATCAAATGGTTCAATATTATGTGCTAAATCGATAATGTTAAGCTGCGGATTGATTGCCAGAATTTTGGCTTTCACCGCAGGTACGTAGTAATCTTTATCCCCAAAATCTGAGAGGAAAGTCACAATTGCCATAGAAGCAAGTATATTAAAATTTTGTAGTTTTGTTTATGATGTATTTAAACAAAAATAGAAATTTTAATCTTTAGCCTTCAACAAATTAAATCAATAAAACAGCTTGGTCGAAAAAGTAATCACATTAGAAAATGTCCCCCTGACAGAATTCTTAGGTCAGGCAAATGAGAATATCAAGAAAATTGCTGCCGCATTTCCCCAAAGTAAAATAATTTCAAGAGGTAATGAGATCCGAATTCAAGGGGGAGCTCCAGAAATTTTGAGGATTAATGATATCCTTAATCTGCTTTTAGAACACATTGATCGTTTTGGGCATTTGACTCCCGAAAACGTGAAAGATTACCTTGACGTAGAAAGTATTCCTTTTGAAGAAGCTAATCGGGATCAGGTCATCGTATTTGGGAATAAAGGACTAGTCATTAAGCCTAAGTCTCCAAATCAACGGAGGCTTGTCGAATCTGCAATGAAGAATGATTTGGTTTTCGCCCTTGGTCCGGCGGGAACGGGTAAAACCTACATCGCTGTGGCATTGGCTGTGAGGGCTCTGAAAAATCGTGAGGTAAAGCGAATCATCATCACTAGGCCAGCAGTGGAGGCTGGGGAGAATTTAGGTTTCCTCCCAGGAGATCTCCAAGATAAACTTGATCCTTACTTGAGACCTATCTATGATGCGCTTCAAGACATGGTGCCACCAGAAAAGCTTAAATTCTATCAAGAAACCCGCGTAATAGAAATCGCACCATTAGCATATATGCGTGGTCGTACGCTGCATGACGCTTTCGTGCTGCTTGATGAAGCGCAAAATACGACCAGTGAACAGATCAAAATGTTTCTTACCCGGATGGGGCCAAACTCTAGAGTGATTATAACTGGGGATCAAACACAGGTAGATCTACCCATACGTCAAAAGTCAGGTCTCTCTGAGGCTCTGAAAATTTTGGATGGAGTGAAAGGAATTGGGGTAGTGAGCCTAAGTGGTAAAGATGTGATTCGACATAAATTAGTCAAGGCAATTATTGAAGCGTATGAAAATGATCATGCTGCCAGAGAATCAGAAAGAAATGAAGCTTCAGGTAGAAAAAATAGCTAACCAATCAGATTTAGATATTGCTTTTGAAATTCGAAAGAAAGTTTTTGTTATCGAGCAAGAAGTAGATCCAGCCAAGGAATATGATGAATTTGAGAATTCTTCTTTCCATTTTCTTGCTCGAATAGATGGAATCCCAGTAGGGACCGCTCGGTGGAGATTTACGTCCAATGGAGTGAAATCAGAAAGATTTGCGGTATTGAAAGAAGCGAGAGCAAAGGGAGTTGGCCAAGCATTGGTGAAAGCTGTATTAGCAGATATTCAAGCAGACCCAATGTCCAAAAACAAGATCAGATATCTTCATTCCCAACTTGCGGCAGTCCCTTTGTATTTAAAATTCGGTTTCAAAAAAGTGGGCGACATTTTTGATGAGTGTAATATCTCACATTATAAAATGGAGCTCATTTAAGCTTTAACCGATTACAAAACGACCTAATTATGAAAAAAATAGTATTGTCAATTTCACTCATCTTAATGATCGTCTCTGCGGCTTTCAGCCAAACTGTCATTTCAAGCAGTGGTAACAGTAGAGAAAATTTTTCAAATGAAGTTAAAGTCAATTTTTTGAATCTGATTGCTTTGGCATCGATCGAGGTAGGGTACGAAAAATTCTTGAGTGAGAATCATTCCTTAGACATACAGCTTCATATTAATGATCGATTTGGTTTCAATTCTCAAGGCGGTGAAAAAAACTACAAAACTAATTCACTCCAAGTTTCCGTGAATTTTTATTTAGGTGATGATGAAGAAGGTAGATTTTATATTTACCCACTTGCCAAACTCCGATTTGGAGATTTCGAAGAGGGTAGAGGCGAGGATGTAGTTATCACGAATATGAATGCTTTTATATTGGGCGCAGGAATGGGCTATAAGTGGGAGTTTTCGAATTTCGCATTTGGTCCATTTGCAGCTGTCGCTCGTGGATTCAGCAGCGAAGTTTCTGATCGATTTGCTGCTGTTGAATTCAATGGAGGCTTTAGCCTTGGTTATCGATTCTGAGTAATGCGAATCAAGGGTTAAAATATAAGGTAGATAAAGGCTGCGGCAATTTTACCAAAAACATGTACAAGCAATCCTTTTGTAGAGCGTACTTTACTAGCTCTCTGAATGT
>Ga0222706_1000037_pt1 | contig 69234 bp, 57 predicted proteins | sample AntAcemetage1572_FD_179829 | JGI IMG/M metagenome (GOLD analysis project Ga0222706, IMG submission 179829) | Saline water microbial communities from Ace Lake, Antarctica - #1572 | ecosystem: Environmental > Aquatic > Non-marine Saline and Alkaline > Saline | place: Antarctica: Ace Lake...
TCTTGCACTTTTCCAACTCATCCATCAAATCATCGGGAAGATCCAAGAAAAAAGTTCGAGGAAGCATAGTGATTTGACTCAGGGTCGTAATCGGTTTGATCCCGGGAATAATCGGCACCATAATTCCCGCAGCTCGGACATCTTCTACAAATTTTAAAAACTTGGTATTGTCAAAAAACATCTGCGTCACGATGTATTCTGCACCTCTATCAACTTTTTCCTTCAAATATTTCAAATCAAAACGCATCGAAGGCGCTTCAAAATGCTTCTCAGGATAGCCTGATACGCCTATACAGAAATCAGTATGAAAGGCATTCTCTGTCTCTTCATGGAGATATTTGCCTTCATTCATTTGCTTGATTTGCTCTACCAATTCACTGGCAAAGTGATGCCCTTTCTCATCAGGGATAAATCTTCCTTCCAACTTTGGCGCATCACCTCTTAGTGCGAGCACGTTTTCCACCCCAATAAAGCTCATATCAATAAGTGCATTCTCAGTCTCCTCTTTGGAAAATCCACCACAAAGTAAATGTGGAACCGCATCAATATGAAAGCGATTCATGATCGCTGCACAGATCCCCACTGTTCCGGGTCGCTTCTTGGTACTGATCTTTTCTAAAAGCCCGTTGGGATGCTTCTTATAAATAAATTCCTCCCGATGGTAAGTCACATCCACAAATGGTGGCTTAAAATCCATCAAAGGCGAAATCCCTTCCATTAGCTCTTTTAGACTTTGGCCTTTCAAAGGAGGAAGAATCTCAAAAGAGAACAGCGTCTTGGTAGCTTGATTAAGGTGTTCAGTTATTTTCATAGGTTAGTTTCTGCCAAAATAAGTTGTGGAGTATAAGCCAAATTGGGTGATAATAATCGCTCTGCTTCTCTAAGGGTGATTCCTTTGCGATTTGCATAGCTTTCCACTTGATCTACTCCTATTTTACCCAAACCAAAGTATTTACTATCTGGATTTCCAAAGTAAAATCCCGAGACGGACGAAGTAGGATACATCGCATAGCTTGAAGTCAAACTAATCCCAATCCTTTTTTCAATATCCAATAAACTGAAAATTGTTTCCTTCTCAGAATGCTCAGGACAAGCAGGGTAACCTGGAGCGGGGCGTATCCCCAAGTATTCTTCACGGACCAAACTATCATTATCCAACACTTCAGTACTGGCATAACCCCAGTATTCCTTTCGGACTAATTCATGAAGGTGTTCCGTGGCAGCTTCTGCCAGTCGGTCTGCTAAAGCTTTGAATAATATATCATTATAATCATCTCCATCAGCTTGGAATTCAGCTAATTTCTTTTCCATACCTAGTCCTGAAGTGACAGCAAAGCAACCCAGGTAGTCTTCCTGATCGGGATGCAAATAATCTGCTAAAGAACGATTTGGAACTCCCTTCCCTTTCTTTCCTTGCTGGCGGAGAAAGTGGAACTTCGAAATCTGTTGGCTATTTTCATATGGATCAAAAACCAGCGCATCATCTCCTACTCGATTGATCGGGAATAATCCTAAAATGGCTTTAGCCGTAATCCATTTTTCAGCAATCAATTGATCAAGCATCTGATTTGCATCTGCGAAAAGCTTTTTGGCCTCTATCCCTACAACCGGATCTTGTAGTATTTTTGGATATTTCCCACTCAGCATCCAAGTACTAAAGAAGGGTGTCCAGTCAATATAATTTCTCAAAATCGAAAGATCCAACTCATCCAAAACGGTAATTCCGAGTTGTTTCGGTTTGGCGGGAATCGATGTTGGCCAATCGATGGCTACAGGATTCAATTGTGCCGCCTCATAGGAAATCAATTGCTTGACGGCTTGCTTAGCTTCATGTTCTACTCTGAGTTGACTGTAGGTTTCTTTGAGCTTTATTTTGTATCCTTCCTTTGTTTCTTCGGAGATCGTTTCTCCTGCAATCGGAACTGATTTACTTGCATCAGTCACATGAATAACAATCCCGGAATACATAGGGTCAATTTTGACCGCAGTATGAATCCGTGAAGTTGTAGCTCCACCAATCAATAGTGGAATGGTCATTCCCTGTCGCTCCATCTCAGCTGCTATATTGACCATCTCGTCTAATGAGGGTGTAATCAAACCACTTAAGCCAATAATATCAGCCTTATGCTTGATTGCCTCATCGATGATTCGCTGCGCATCTACCATCACACCAAGATCAATAATCTGATAACTATTGCAGGCTAGTACTACGCCAACTATGTTCTTTCCAATATCATGGACATCGCCTTTGACAGTTGCCAAGACGATTTTTTTAAGCGATGAAGCAGTCTCACCTTCTCCCGGCAACGGCATGAAAGGTTCCAAATAAGCCACAGCCTTTTTCATCACACGGGCTGATTTCACTACTTGCGGCAAAAACATTTTCCCTTCTCCAAAAAGATCTCCCACCACATTCATCCCATCCATCAAAGGTCCTTCGATGACGTGCAATGCATTATTCAGTTCTAGTCTAGCCTCTTCGGTGTCTTCTATGATATAATCTAAAATCCCTTTTACCAACGCATGCTCAATCCGCTTTGCCACAGGATCTGATCGCCAAGCTTCATTAGCAACTTCTTTTTTGCCTGATGACTTCACCGTTTCAGCAAAATCCAACAATCGCTCAGTAGCATCTTCTTTTCGATCAAAAAGCACATCCTCTACCCGATCCAATAGATCCTTAGGAATATCATCATAGATCTCCAGCATGGAAGGATTGACGATTCCCATATCCATCCCATGACGAATGGCGTGATATAGGAAAGATGCATGCATTGCTTCGCGTACAGGATCATTTCCCCGAAATGAAAAGCTCACATTACTGACGCCACCGGAAACTTTTGCACCGGGTAGATTTTCCTTGATCCATTGGGTTGATTTGAAGAAGTCCAATGCATTTTTCTTATGCTCATCCATCCCAGTGGCTACCGGAAAAATATTTGGATCAAAAATAATATCCTGTGGATTGAATTTCACGACATCCACAAGCGTCCGATAGCATCTTGAACAGATTTCAACTCTACGCTCGTAGGTATCCGCCTGTCCTTTTTCATCAAAAGCCATCACAACTACCGCCGCTCCAAACTTTTTGATGGTTTTGGCTTGCTGAATAAATTCCTCAGGTCCATTCTTCAAAGAAATCGAATTCACAATTCCTTTGCCTTGCACACATTTCAAACCTGCGACGATAATGCTCCATTTTGAGCTATCGATCATGATTGGAATACGACTGATTTCAGGTTCGGAAGCGATTAGATTCAAGAATTTGACCATTGCGAATTCTCCATCCAGCATTCCTTCATCCATACAGACATCCAACACCTGCGCTCCACCACGCACTTGATCTAGGGCCACTTCGAGCGCTTCGTCGTAATTGCCATTCAATATCAACCTAGCAAATTTCTTTGAGCCAGTGATATTGGTGCGCTCGCCAATATTTACAAAATTCAGCTCCGGGGTAAAAATTAAAGGCTCCAAGCCTGATAATTTTAGAAAGTTTCTAGTGTCCAACATCTCAGTTCAATAATTCTTCAACTTCATTTTCTATTCTTCGTGGCTTGAAACCAGCGGCCATCTCCGCTAATGCAGCGATATGCTCGGGAGTAGTCCCGCAACATCCACCCAAAATATTCAGCATTCCTTCCTTGAGAAAGTCCCGAACTTGATCTGCCATTTCATTCGCCCCCTGATCATATTGTCCAAATTCATTCGGCAATCCGGCATTGGGATAAGCACTGACAAAAAACGGTGCCTGTTGCGCTAACACTTTTAAATAAGGCCGCAATTCCTTGGCTCCCAACGCACAATTCAATCCAACAGAAAGCAGCGGAACGTGAGACACTGAAATTAAAAATGCTTCTGTAGTTTGTCCGGATAGAGTTCTTCCTGAAGCATCTGTGATCGTACCTGAAATCATAATTGGTATTCCACCTTCTCGTGGATCCAACGGAATTCCTCTTTTCTCATATACTTCCTGAATCGCATAAAGCGCTGCTTTGGCATTGAGCGTATCGAAAATTGTCTCCACCAAAATAATATCAGATCCTCCATCCAAAAGCCCATTCACTTGCTCACCGTATGCCTCTGCAAGCTGATCGAAGGTAACCGCTCGATAGCCGGGGTCATTCACATCGGGTGAAAGTGAAGCCGTTCGATTAGTCGGCCCAACAGCTCCGGCAACAAATCGAGGTTGATTCGGATTTTTCAAAGTGAATTCCTCTGCCACCTCTCGAGCTATCTTGGTAGACTCAAAGTTGATCGCGTAGGCCAAATGGCTGAGCTTGTAATCTTCCTGTGCGATGGTAGTACTCGAAAAAGTGTTGGTCTCAATGATATCTGCACCTGCTTTGAGGTATTCCCGATGAATATCCTTGATGATATCCGGGCGACTTAGCGAGAGTAGATCATTGTTTCCCTTTAATGGCTTGGGATGATCTTTCAATTCTGGAGTTCTAAAATCTTTTTCCTCAAGCTTATACCGCTGAATCATGGTACCCATGGCACCATCAAGAATGAGAATTTTTTTAGAAAGTTGATAAAAAAGGAGTTCCGTTTTGTTTTGCATAATACTTTTATTCAAAAAGCTTATCGAGCAAAACACGGATAAAAGTAAAATACTTTTTCCGCTCATCTTTTCCCGATAAATCGGAATGGGAGTTAGCACCTTAATTACAGGTTGCTAAGACGTCACAGGGCCCTTCCCTCGGTCTTTCTCGATAAGCAAAATCAAGTTAATAGTATTTTTCTAATAAAACAGTCATATCATTAAATTTAAAGATGATTTTTTTTAAATTTCTTAAAAATTCTGTAAGCTACGGTCTAATTCCAATCCCAAAAGACAGGTAAGGCCCAGCCATAAAATCAACCATGTCAAATTCCCCCAAGCGGTAATTCCCAATTGGCATTTCATATCCGGCAGATGCAGAAAAAATTAAATTAAAAAGATTACGACTGGTGACTGGAAGAATATACTCAGCAAAAATCTCAGGCTTGATCATCAAGCCTGAATTTTTCAGATACCCATCAAAATTTCTTTGCTCAAAAATCTCTGGAAAATCGGGTTTTACTTTGGAATTAAGTGCGTACCGAATATTTCCAAATCCAAGTCCGGTCAAAGCGCCTATTCCAAAGTTTTTAAACTGGAAAAACTTATAGCCCCCGTTTGCATAGATTCTAAGGCTATTTAAACTTTGATCCATAGTAGAATTGGCATTTCCGGAAAGGGCTAGGTTATAAATTTCAATTCCGTAAAGCAATTTTTCAGTATTACCAAGTATTCGGAGTCCCAAGTTGGATGGCGTTCCAGAAAGTGGCTCATAACCGGCTTCAGTTAGTTGTTCATTAAGTCTGGTCGCATCCGTGAAATGAACCCCTTTGATCAAATATATCCCAATGCCTGCATCCTTATATAAAAAATTCCGATCAGGAAGTGTAAGCCCAGCCCCTATTCTAAAAAAAGCGCCACTTTGAGTATTGTCAAAAGAAATGCCGGCTATATTCCACTTACCCTCAAATGGACTAAAGGAATAACCTAATTTACTGATGACCTGAATTGCTTCCGGTCTTCCCAGAAGGTCAAAATCAAAGCTAAGCTGAAAGCCGATCTCAGTCAGAAAATTCCCAAAGTACTGAGTGCCTTTTTGGATATCATGCGCTCTTAGAATAAATCCATTTTGGGGTTGAACCAAAAAGGATTGAAGATTATTCGGACTGTCTATCGGAAGCATTTGAAAATTCAGAAAACCAACTCCCAACGACATATAGTGAATTAGTTGAAATCGAGATTCTTCTGTAAATGAATAGCCAATGTTCAATAAGGCCCTAGAAGTCCGGTAGCTAAGCTGATACGCATCAAAAGTGCTTTGCCTTCCTTGGTTATGGTATAATTCTAATCCAAGAACAAAATCGTTGACCCGAGCTTGATATCCTATTCCATAAGTTCGATAACGATTTCTCAATCCTGACAGTCCACGATCAGCAAGTAATTGATCAAATTGATTAAGCTTAGCCCCCGAAACACCAGTCGTTAGGTAGAAACTCGATCGATTGGTGATGAGACGCTGAGCCGACGCGATGGTGAAAATCAAAAATAAGATTCCGGTAAAAATTAATCGAGTAAAAAACCGCATCAAGTAAATAAGTTTGAAGTATTCTAGATTTGTCCATCCAGTGATTCAAAATTACTGCTAAATCGAGGAATTAAGAATATTTTTTCTAGAGGTATTGGATTAATTTCTGATAGAGTCCTTCAGGGGTAAATGGTTTGGGTACAAAATCATTGATACCAACCTCCTCCATTTCACCTTTGATTTCTCGTAATGAAGAAGCTGTCAAAACTAAAATCGGAGTATTTCTTTTCATCAAATCAGGATTTTTTCGAATTGATCTTGCTACAGAAAAACCATCTAAAACAGGCATTTGAAGATCTAATATTACCAATGAATAGTTTTCTTTTTCAAATTCATCCAATGCTTCCTGTCCATCAGAAGCTATGGTAAGTTTTCCAACATTCCACTTAGTGAGAAATTTTTTGATTAGGATTTGGTTGATCGTATTATCCTCAGCAACCAAGATGGATGCTTTCTCAAGTGGTTTAGACAGATTAACGGTTTCACAGGTATAAGAATTTTGAGCCTCTTCCACGAATTGAAATTTTAAACTAAATCTAAAAGAACTTCCTTCATTTGGTATAGAACTTACAATTATTTTTCCACCATGAATTTCAACCAATCTTTTGACTATCGCAAGTCCTAGGCCAGTTCCTCCATATTTTCGTGTAGTGGCAGAGGATGCTTGGGTAAATGCTTCAAAGATGCTCTCCAATTTTTGCTTAGGGATTCCTATTCCACTATCCTCAAATGCAAAATGAATAAAGCAAAACGGACCTTCTGTTTTTTCAAGCTGAAGAATTATCCTTATAAATCCGCTCTCGGTAAATTTAATAGCATTAGAGACCAAGTTATTTACAATCTGACCGATTCGGACTAAATCTCCGATTAATTGATTTGGTATTCCACTATCAATTTCTACACTTATTTTCAAAACTTTCTCATTAGCCTGAAAACTGTGTGAGTGTACGGTTCTATTGATCAAATTCCTCAAATCAAAAGGCACTGATTCCAGTTCAAGTTTACCGGAATCAATCTTGTTGTAGTCAAGAATATCGTTGATTAAACTCATTAAATTCTCTGCGGAAAATTGCAATGTCCGCAAATTTTCTAATTGATCGGGACGAGGATTCTCTTCAATTAGAAAATGTGAAAGACCAATAACTGCATTCATTGGGGTTCTAATCTCATGACTCATTACAGAGAGAAATTGAGATTTTGCAACAGAGGCTTGCTCAGCACGCTCCTTGGCCATCAAAAGATCTAATTGTACCTCCTTAAGTCTTGATATATCTCTGGCAATCCCATTATAATATCGCTTTGAATCTTGTTTTGACTCAACCATTCTTCCATTGGAATTGAATACTTTATACCCGCCGTTCTTATGACGAAGTCTAAATTCCAGAAATTGATTTTCTGCTAAGAAATCACTGGTTGAAGATACCATCAACTGAAATACTTTAAGATCATCAGAATGAATGTATTCAGAAATACTATGTCCCAATACCTCTTCAGCGGTGTAGCCAAGAAATTGCGAAACGTTAGGAGAAACATAATACAAATCAAAAGTTTCCGTCAACGAAAAAATAATTTCTGTAGATTCTTCTACAAGCGTTCTATATTTTTCTTCTGATTGTAGGAGGTTTGATTTGGCTTCATGCTCTTCATGGACATCACGAATAATTGCCAGAGCAAATTCTACGATATCCTTTTCAATGATTGGTATGATTGTTCTGTGGTAACACCTGCCCATGAAAAAGAACTCCGCTTCCATGATTTCTCTGTTTTCATATACACGATCTAATAATAAGTTGAGCTCATCTGGATCGCTGATGGTAATTTCACTTAGCAATTTACCCTCAAAAGATTCCCGACTGAGCTTCCACATTTCAAAATTAGTACCTTCTGCCAGAATGTACCGACGAGATTTATCTAGGAGAAAAACATTAGTTCCCGGAATATTTGAGGCAAGCACCCGATATTTTTTATCCCGCTCTTGATTGAAAATCTCTAGATTTTTCCGATCAGTAATGTCTTGAAATAAACCTTCACGGAAGGTTATTTTACCTGAGGCATCAAGCACATCACGTGTTTTATCTTCAACCCAAGCATAAGATCCATTCTTGTTTTTAACTCGATATTCTCCTGAAAAAGAGTATACCCCTTGAGAAGCACTTGATGTGTCAACAGCATTTTTGATTCTATCCACATCTTCTTGGTGGAGTAATTCAAAAAATGAAACCTTGTTTTTAATTAATTTATTCGCTGAAAAACCAAACTGGCTGATATTATCAGAGATATACTTGATTCTATAATTTTGAGAAGGGCTTATTCTAAAAAGTACTGTTGGACTATTTTCAATAATTAATTTAATCCGTTTTTCAAGCTTCTGACTTTCAAGTTTTTCAGTAAGATCTCTCAAAATAAAAGAGTAACCGATCCGCTCTCCTGATCCGGAAGTGAGTGGTTGAAATGAAATTTCAAAAGGGCTAGATACCGTATGTTTAGTTTTTATCGTTACTTCTTTGTTTACGCTTTGACCGATCGCTATTGATTGTGTCATTAATTTAAGATTTTCCCCATTTTGGAATTTCACCTTTATCAGATTTTCAAATGGACCTTTGAAATCCGTCGCATTCTCAGGGCAGCAAAGTTGTATAGCGGCTTGGTTTAAATAGATAACGTTTAAGTCATTATCTGTAACTAGTATTGGATCGGTAACTTGAGCCAGGATCTGAGATTGAAGTTTGAGATAATCATCTGCAGCCCGCTTATGCGTAATGTCAGTACAGAACCCAAAAACTTCCAATCCTTGATTCAGAAAGTCTTTTCTTGCTTCGATCTCATAACTAACGTGAGTTGGATGCCGCTCTTGGTCGAGGATGATGAATTCACCTGAAGAATTTGATTGGGTTTCAATTGCCTTTTTCAAATTTTGGACAAAAATATTTCTCGTTACTTGTTCGATCTTTTTGATCAGTACAGTATATTCTTGAATGGCCGGTAAATCCCCCAATCCCAATAGATTAGATAAACCTCCGGAAATGAAAAACATTTTTTTGGTAGTGCTGTATCTCCAAGATCCTGATTTAGCTAAGATTTCGGTACTAGCCAGCAAGTGTTCGTTCCGCTCAATTTTTTTTGACAGTTGGCTACCACGATAAGCTCCTGCCAAAATATCCCCCAGCTGTCTGAATATTTGAAGTTCCTTTTCTTTAAGCTGCTGACTTTCGGTTTGGAGCGCGATGATCCCAAATAGTTTTGATCCCAAAATCATCGGGATAAAAATAAATGACTTTTCTTCTTCAACCAGAAGTTTTACTTTTCCAATTGCCAAATCCTTTACAGATTCTTTAGCCTTTCCAAGAATCTGAAAATCGATATCCATGTTGACTTCCGAGTCTTCAGAGATCCAGTTTGACAGTAAATCATAGTTTTTTGTGTCCTTGTTGAATAAATAAATCTGAGATTTAGAGGCATTTAGGAAGGCTCCAAGACGTTCCAATAATTGCTTAAAAATTATTTCAATATTCAATATTGGAGCGTTGATCAAAAGTCCAGAGACTTGATTGATCAAGTTTTCTATTTCAAATCGACGTTTAAGCGATAGGTCAGTTTGTACGTATTCGGTAATATCTCTGGCACTGAAAATAATCCCCTGGATCTGCGGATGATTGAGCAGGTTTTTACCGAAACTTTCCAGATAAATCCGGGTCCCATCGGGCTTATTGATCCAAAAATCGATGTTTACTTCATTATTTGACTCAAAAAGGCTTGTAAAATCACCTTTAACCAACTGAATAATCCCGTTATCAATAAAATCCTTGTAATTTTTCCCAACTATTAATTCTACTTGAAATCCTAATTTATCTATAACTGAAGGACTTATAAATTTGTAATACCCTTCCCCATCCAAAATAGCGATTAGATCATGACTGTTGTTCAAAATACTTTGCATGTATTTCAACTCATCTCCAAGATTAAGCCCAGCATCTATCAAAAAATTCGGTTCAGTTCTTTCTGTCAAAAACTTAATTTTCCTCCCTTTTACAATTAAAAATCGTTGGGTGTAGCTAGAAAGCAGATTGACAAAGCACCATTCATACTGATGATTCTCACCTAATTTATCTTTGATTGATTTAATAAATTGGACCTGTGGTCTTTCGCCATTTTCAAAAAAAATATCAAGGCACTCAACGACTTTTTCATTTGAGAAAAAATTTCTCCATAAATCCGACTCTTTTTCAAAGTTTTCTAAAAAATAGGTATTGAAAAAGATAATATCTTCGTAATCAATAAGGAACAGCGGTTCCTGTAATTCATCGAAGAAATTTGAAATATCAAACTGATTTAGTTCTCCCATAGTATACCCTCATCTAAATTAAAGCAAATCATGCTTTTAAATAGGAAACTAAAGTTGTAACAACTCCATCTAACTTCAAAGATTTTTTGATCATTAATTACAAAATTCTGTATTGTTTTAATTATAGTTGATTAAATAACTTAACAAAACAGTCTAATTGTCCGTGTTAGATCAGGAAGGTTAAAATTAACAAACAAAAAAAATGATCGTAACTACTACAAATAATTTAGAAGGATATCGAGTCGACGACTATTTAGGCATAGTATCGGGCGAGACAATTATCGGAGCAAACATATTTAAGGACTTTTTTGCGAGTATCACTGACATAGTTGGCGGGAGATCTTCGTCCTATGAGCGTGTGCTTCGGGAAGCAAAATCCACTTCAATGTCAGAAATGGAGATGCACGCAAAGTCTTTTGGAGCCAATGCAATTATTGGCATAGACTTAGACTATGAGACAATTCGAGATGGGATGCTTATGGTCACTGCGAGTGGCACAGCTGTTAAAATTACAAAATTGTAAATCTAAAAATCCCTGATATTCAGGGCTTTTTTAGTAATTTCAAAACTTTTGAGGAATTTGTATTCTTACAATACTGATCCGTTACAATCGCCATAGGTGCAGATTTGCACATATCCATACATTTAGTTTTGATCAGTTTACACTGCCCTTTCAAAGGCACTTGATTGATCGCATCTTTTAATTCTTTACAAAGGTTTTTAGCTCCCGATTTTTTACACTCAGACCCAGTACATACAAAAATCAACTCTCTTTTTATCTGCATTACATTCCTGATACATTTTGCATCATTAATCCGCAGATGTAAGCCCCATAAGTCCCTACAGCATATCCCAGCACCGCAAGTAAGACTCCCACAGGTGCCAAAGAAGAGTCAAAAGCAGATGCAACTATGGGGGCCGAGGCCGCTCCTCCCACGTTTGCCTGAGATCCAACGGCTACATAGAAGAACGGTGCTTTGATAATAAAGGCCACAATCAACATAACCAAAATGTGTACGATCATCCAGACAATCCCTACCAAGAATAAAACAGGACTATCGAATACTGCACCCAAATCCATTTGCATCCCAATAGTTGCTACCAATACATAGAGGAGTACGCTACCTAACCTGGATGCACCGGCTCCTTCCAAATTACGCACTCTGGTAAACGATAGTGCCAATCCAATGGTAGTAGCAATCACGACGATCCATAAGAACGACGAATTAAGAGAGTATTGTTCAAGCTCAGGATAATTGACATCAATATATGGAGCAAGGATATCTGCTAAAAAAGTTGCCAACCCAGTGACTCCAAAACCTACACCAAGAATAAGCATAGTATCAGATAAGTTTGGGATTTTCATAATTCCCTTTCTAAAATCAGCGATTTTGTCTCGTAATTCATAAATCGCAGAACTGTCAGCATTGAAAAACCGATCAATTTTTTCTGGTTTTGCTGCCCAGTAAAGTAAGACTGCCGTCCAAAGATTTGCGACCAATACATCCACAGCAATCATTTGACTGAATAAGGTGGCACTAGGCTCAAAAACTTTGAGCATAGCCGTTTGATTAGCCCCACCTCCAATCCACGAGCCAGCTACAGTAGACAAACCTCTCCATATTTCATCAGGTCCATTTCCACCCAAAAGCTCGGGATAGAAATAGCCCACTGTAAACAAGGCCACTGGTCCCCCTATCATAATTCCAAATGAGCCTGCCAGAAACATGGTGAGCGCTTTAGGACCGAGCTTCAAAATCCCCTTGACATCAATACTAATCGTGAATAAAACCAAGGATGCAGGTAGCAGGTACCTGCTGGCTACGCCATAAAGTTTAGAGCTGTCTCCAGAAATCCATCCAAAAGAATTGAATAAAGCTGGGATGAAGTAGCAAAGTAATACCGTAGGGACAACCGAGTAAAATTTCTTCCAAAAGGGATGATTGCTTGCTGAGGTTGAAAAAATCAAAGCCAATGTGGCCATCAGCAAACCAAAAACTACCGCATCATTTGTAAGTAAGGGACTTTCTTCCATAGACTTTTAAAGGTTCATGCAACATTACCAACAAAAGGTCAATTTCCCCAAAAAAACTAATTTCTTCCATTTTCGAGAACTTGAATAAACTCTTCTAAAATCATTGCAGTAGCTCCCCATACTACTTCATTCGATATATCAAAATACGGGGTGTTCAATTTGAACTGCCCTCCTATTTCTAGTATTTTTTGTTTTCTTGTCTCAAGATTCAGTAGCTGTTTGAGAGGAGTTTCAATAATCCGATCGACCTCTTTGACTTCTGGTATAAAATCTGGTTTTCGTTCAGTATATCCAATAATGGGACTGACTAGAAAATTACTCGCTGGAATAAATAAGTCAGAAATCTGACCAAGAAACCTAACATCCTTCGGTAAAACGCCTACTTCTTCCCAAGCTTCTCTTACGGCGGTATGTGAAATATCCTTATCGTCGAGCTCCATCTTTCCTCCCGGAAAAGCAATCTGTCCACTATGAACCCCAGCATATACAGGCCGCTTGATCAATGGAAAAAAAGCTTCATCTGCATCAGGGTAAATAAGAATTAGAACGGCCCCTCTTTTAGGACTTTCAGAAAAATTGAAGTTGAATCTCCTCGGATCAATAGGAAGTGGAGACATAGTTTTCTGCGCAGGTTGACCAGGAAGTGGTTTTTTAAGACCATTCGTTAAAAAAATAATCGCTTGCTCGAAATCCATTTTAATTGAAAGCTATTTGCTTGATCTTTTGATCAAGATAAGAATCCTGCTCGTAGGTCTTTGCGGTTGTAGAAAGATTGAATTGCCAGATCCGATGTTGACTTACATCTATAAACCATACCATTGGACGAAACCCTGACTCTTCTTGAAAATATCCCAAAACCACAAATTCATTTTCATTGATCCACTTTCCTTCTTCAAACATGCCGGAGGGCCCCATAAATAGCAATCGCTCTTTCATCCCATCTGCTCGATACCAAATAACTTCTGAGTCTGGATTCAAAAATGGAGTGTCGATAGCATCCTGAGATTCTATTTTGTAGCTGTAAATATCTATAGTGCCGTTTGCTGCAGGATGGACAAACTGGTAAGCGAAAAGTGGGTCATCTTGTAGGATTGGATTTCTTTCTGGCATTTCTTGAGAATCAATCGAATCTGTTAAAACCATTTTGAAATTAGATGCATCAAAAGATCCGATCATGCTGCTCCAATGCTTATACCAATCTTTCTTTTGATCTAAAATTAAGTCGAGCTGAGTCATCATCTCCAACTCAAACTCTTTATCGACTTTAAAACTTGCCTTAACGTCGGTTTCATCCGAACTATTAGAAGTACAGCCTATTCCAATCAATAGCACCAAGAGCACCGAAAAATTCAATTTAAAAATTTTCATATTCATCAAATTATATGATCAAGTAAATCAGCTACGAGTAAAAAACAAAAAAGGCCTGGATATAATCCTGGCCTTTTCCTTTCTCAAACCTATTAAACCTATTGTATATATTTTTTTAGTAATACAATTTAAACGTATAAAATGTTTTCATATCCTCCAAACAATCGATTGCGAAAGATTTTCAAAATTTTAAATCTGAGTTTATTTTGATTTAAAACTACTGGCGTCCGACAAAATTTCGTTTTTGGAAATTAATCGGCTTAGAAATGAGTGTTTGGAAATTTCCCCGTACCTCCCTAGGTGATGTATCATTGATGGTTCAAAAGGGGGGTAGTTTTCAGAAAGGCGTTGAAATGTTCATTTTGCGCTAACTGGAGCATATTTTTTCAGAGTTTTAGTTTTACTCGGACGCCAGTAATTTAAAACCATTATTATTGCTGAAGATTTTATTTTTAAAAATCCCTATTTTTGATCGCCTTGTGTGATTTCACATTGTTTACAATAGGTATATCCGCAATTGCAGCTTAAGAATCAAAAAGCAGCTCACTATATGGTGAACAAAGCATTACTGGTACTTCTTCCGATGGCTATCGGAACGTCATTGGCTTGCTTCGCTGTGGCGGGCCTGCCTCGCTGTGGCGGGCCTGCCTCGCTGTGGCGGGTGAACTTGCCAGCTGAGTAAAGAAAATTAGGTTAGTGGCATAATTGCGAATAATCGTGACTTATAATTTCAATCCCTTCTCATGCCTCAAACTTTAGCGATCTCTCTGGCAGAAAAAATACTACAGGGCTTCAAGACTTACATGGACTTGTTCGATTATTACAGCAAACTGGCTCCTGTTTACTTAAAGAAAAGAAACTGGGTAGCTACCAAGCTCAATCATCGGCAAGGACTTCGGCTCTACAAAGATCTTTTTTGCCCTTATCAATAGAATGTAAAGAAATACCGAAAACCATGCGACTGAACCCTCAAGCTGGGTGTGTGTAACGAATCACTATTCCAGATTGATCATGGGCATGTACAACGTAGAGCTGGCAGAAACTTTTTTCATCTCCGTGGTTCGGAAAATTCTTATCAAAGCAATAATCAATGAGGAGTTTATGTTTGTGCTAGAAGGCTTTGACTCCATAGAAATCACAGAAAATAGTGACCTTATTCGGACCTATCCAGCTTACTTGGGAGTTGAAGAAATCGTTCGACAGATTTTAGCTGATTACGATTTCGGGAATCCATACATGAATCTAGCGCAAGATGTCAGTTTCTTGGTGAACAGTATCGAAGAAGTAATTCTAAGCCGATACAAAATAGGTCCTCACACGACCACATAATTATTGAAGCCTGTTTTCTATCTCAATAAAGCTGCTTACTTAATCGGCAGGACTTTTTTGGGACATAAGTGGATGCCGTTTGTTATCCCGATCATGCATGGACCAAAGGGTATTTTTGTGGATACTTTGATTTTTGACCCACACATCCTGAGTGACATTTTCAGCTTCACCCGCTCCTACTTCATGGTCGAGGCAAAAATCCCATCTCATATCGTTGCATTCTTAGGTTCCATAATTCCTTATAAAAAAATTCACGAATTATACAATACCATCGGATTCAATAAGCATGAAAAAACACTCCTATACCGCGATTTCTTACTTCATTCAAATAATTCAGATGATCAATTCTATATCGCTCCCGGCATAAAAGGTATGGTGATGACCGTATTTACATTGCCTTCCTTAAATATCGTCTTCAAACTGATCTAGGATCATTTCGAGCCTCCCAAAAGTATGACTCAACAAGAGGTAAAGGAAAAATACAGACTAGTATCCCTACATGATCGAGTAGAAACAATGGCCGATACCCATGAATTTGAGATTTTGGCATTTCCGCTTGACCGAATTCATCCAGAGCTCTTGACAGCGCTTAGAAATACGGTAAACTCGCTGATTGTAATCACTGAAAAAGAGCTTATAGTTAAATATTTATGCACAGAAGGAAGAATGATTCCATTAAATATTTTTCTAGAACAGTGTAGCCAAAAAGAAGGTATTGCGGCTTCCATTGATCACGGATCAGCAATACTTCAACTCGCACAGGCTAATATTTTTCCCGGTGATATGATGACCAAGAATTTTGGATTGACCAGACAAAAAAGAGTAATCTTTTATGACTGCGATGAGATCGAATTTCTCACTGAAATGAATTTTGGAATTAAGCCAAAGGTAGAAATCTACGAACAAATCTATGCTCCTGAATCTTGGTATTCTATAGCGAAGAATGATGTTTTTCCAATAGAATTTAAACGCTGGATGATCGGAAGATCCGACATCAAGGAGAAATTTATTTCGCATCACAAAGCGCTTTTTGATGCTGATCATTGGAAGCAAATACAAGAGAAAATTAATGCTGGAGAGTTTCTTCATCTGTTTCCCCATCTAGAAGAAATCAGATTTAGGCCCGATCAAGAAATATAAGAAAGTGCCGATTTAGAGACATTATCAGTGGATGTATTATTTTAGCATCTCAGACAGCGACAGCTTTCACTTTAATATGAACTCAAAAACTATACACATTAGTCAAGATAAATCCTTAAGGGCTAAAAGACTGAACCTAAGTACGCCCGATGATGATGACAGACCTGTATATATTTCTGGAGATTTTAACGGCTGGAAAACCCAGGATTCCAAGTTCTTGATGAGAAAAATATCCAAAGGGAAATATGAGTTTGAATTTCCCCAGGGAAAAGAATTTCAACAAGAGCTGACCTACAAATTTACTAAAGGTGATTGGTCAGAAGTAGAAATCGACCAATACGGCAACAAGACTCCCAACAGACACTGGAATGATGAAAAGCTACTGAGGACAGAAAAAGTAGCCAAATGGCGAAAAAACTGGCTTCCGTATAGACCGAGTCAACTTCCCAAGATTCATTTGATCTCTGAGGAGTTTGAAATCCCCCAATTGAACAAAACTCGAAAAATCTGGGCGCTATTACCTCACGATTACGATACAAGCGAGGAATCTTATCCGGTCCTTTACCTCCAGGATGCCCAAAATCTCTTTAATGAAAATGCTGATTTTGGTAATTGGGAGATCGATAAGAAGCTCGCTGTAATGTCAGATTACGGGATTGGAAAGATCATTATCATCGCTGTAGCGCATGCCGAGTCGGAGCGATTACAGGAATACAATGTAGGTCAGACACTCTTGGGAGCAGGTTCGGGAAAGCAATACATTCGGTTTTTGACTGACACCTTGAAGCCCTTCGTGGATAAAACTTTCCGAACCAGATCAGATCGGGAATCAACAGGTATAGGTGGGAGTTCCATGGGAGGTCTAGTCAGTATTTTCTCAGGACTTATTTATCCGGAAGTATTCGGAAAGCTGATGGTCTTCTCCCCTTCCCTTTGGGTAATTCCAAAAATAAAACTGGGTTTTCTGGACTTCTTTGAACCTTCGGAAACAAGGCTATACTTGTATGCGGGTGGTGATGAAAGCGATACCATGATCTCTCATGTTACCAAATTGCAAAAGCGGCTACTCAAGCGGGAAAGTCTTCAGGGAAAAATGAAAATCCGCTTAAGTATAAATATGGATGGAAAGCATAATGAAGTCTATTGGAGTGACGAATTTCCAAAAGCAATCGAATGGCTTTTCTTCAGTAACAGTGAATCTTAACTAACTATGAATCTTAAACCAAGTACAAACAACCCATCGATCGTTGACCTTCGAATTATTCCAATTCTAGAAGATAATTTCAACGAAATGATGCTGGAAAAGCTTCCTGATTTGACGTTATCGACTGCAATATTTTCAGGGAAGAACGATACCACCTATCTATTTCAGCAAGAGGATACCTTGATCTTTCTTATCGGATTGGGAAAATCTCCAGCATATGAATCGATCGAAAAAAGTTTTCGCCGGATCCTATCTAAACAAGCTGATCTAATCACGCATGCAGTAAAAATTGACTTCGCACAGGCATTTATCGCAAATCAAGTTGAAGCTGCTTTGGTGGGTTTCCAACTCGGTGGCTATTCGGTGGATTTTTTCAAAAGAGCAGCAGACAAGAAAAAAGATTTTTCGAAGCTGAGCTGTGAAGTTAGCAGTGGAATAGAAAATATTGAATTGACGGTGAATCGTGCGCAGGAAATAGCTAAAGCGAAAATCGAAGCCTTCCGACTTGTAGATCTTCCTCCAAATGTCTTGACTCCATCCTATTTGGCAGATTGGGCTACCAAACTTGCGCAATCACTTGATTTGAATGTGCGCATTTTTGATTCGGAAAAAGCCAAGGAAGAAGGTCTGGATGCTTTTCTCGCGGTAGGAAGGGGAAGTGCCAAAGAGCCAAAATTTATCATTCTAAACTATACACACCCTGAGGCCAAGTTTCACTTGGGCCTGGTGGGCAAGGGAGTCACCTTTGATACGGGTGGCTTGAATGTGAAAACCCAAGGAATGGTGCATATGAAATCCGATATGGGAGGCGCCGCGACAGTTCTTGCAGCGACCCAATTGATCGCTGCCCTGAAGCTTCCAATTACCTTAACTACAATCGTACCCACTGTGGAAAATGCGATCGATAAAGATGCCTATTTGCCCAGTGAAGTAATCCAAAGTCATGCAGGATTGAGTATTGAAGTGATTGATACCGATGCAGAAGGCAGGCTGATTCTAGCGGATGGCCTTTCCTATTTAGTTAAAAACTATAACCCTGATCAAATCATTGACTTCGCTACCTTGACTGGCAGCAGCGTGGCTACTTTTGGTTATGAATGTGGAGCGCTCTTTTCTAATTCTGAAAAATTAAGTTTGCAACTCCAAACTGCCGGAATGGAATCCGGTGAAAAAGTGTGGCCATTGCCAATGTGGGAAAGCTATCGTAAAGAAATGGACAGCGAGATCGCCGATATCAAAAATTATCACGGCAAACCTATTGCCGGCGCCATCACCGCAGCAAAATTTCTGGAAGCATTTATTCATGCGCATCCAAACTGGGCTCATCTAGATATCGCAGGTGTAGCTTATGATGACAGTGAATTTTCAAAAACAAAAACAGGGACTGCTTTTGGCGTGCAATTATTACTTAAATTCATCGAAAATCAGCTCTAAGTATGGATCAGCCAGGGAAAACCTTTTTGTGCATTTCTAATTTTTTCAAAGGAAATGCCTTTCTAATCGCTTTGAAAAAACAAGGAAACCGAGTTTTCCTGATCACTTCAGAGAAATTAAGAGATAAACCTTGGGCCTTTGAATACATTGATGAAGTGTTCTATATGCCAGGCCAAGATTTGGACTGGGATTTAAATCTATTGATGAAGGGAGTTGGTGGGTTGATGAAAAATCATAAAATCGAGGCTATTATCGCTTTGGATGATTACGATGTCGAAAAAGCAACTTTTCTACGTGAAAACCTCCGAATTGCCGGAATGGGTCAGACCACAGGCAGATTTTTCCGTGACAAACTAGCCATGCGAATTAAAGCACGAGATTCCGGCATTAAGGTCCCAGCATTCGCTCCACTTTTCAACGATGAAGAAATTAATCAGTTTGCAGATCATATTCCAGCGCCTTGGGTTTTGAAACCAAGATCAGAAGCCTCGGCATACGGTATCATCAAAGTTGAGAACAAAGAAGATTTATGGAAAAACATCCACAAACTTGAAGAGAATCGACTTCACTACCTCGTGGAGCAATTTAAGCCGGGAGATGTATACCATGCTGACGGCTTGATGCTGAATGGAAAAAATATATTCTGCTCCGTATCCAAGTACCTCTCCACCCCTATGGAAATTTCTCAAGGAGGGGGAATCTTCCGATCTGCAAGTTTGAAATATGGCTCTGATGACGAAAAGGCAATCAAAAAAGCCAATGCAGAAATCATGAAGGCATTTGGCATGAAATCAGGTGCTACCCATACTGAATTCATCAAATCGAACGAAACTGGAAAAATATATTTCTTAGAGACTTCTTCTCGAGTGGGTGGTGCACATTTGGCAGAAATGGTTGAAGCGGCTACGAATTTAAATCTGTGGGCAGAATGGGCTAAAATCGAGGATGCACTAGCGAAAGGCCTAAAGTATCAATTGCCAAAAGTGACTAAAAATTATGCTGGAATACTTTTAACGCTAGCTCACTTTGAATATCCAGACTTGAGTAGTTTTGATCAGAAGGAAGTTTGTTTTAGAGTTCCCCTTGCCTATCATGCGGGACTGATTGTAAAATCAAAAGACCAAAAAAGAGTAATGGAGTTATTGGATAGCTATGCTATTCGACTGGCACAAGAGTTCTCAACAGTTGCAAATGCTCCCGAACTCAACAAGTTTCATTAAAACTTCTCCTCGACCCCTAACCCAAATAGAGCAAAGTCATATTTGACTGGATCTTCGGAATCAAATTCTCGCAGTCGCTCAGTCAGCTCGATCGCAGTCTGCCAGTCAGTCTGCTTTCGGGTGATCAAACCTAACCTTCGACCTACTCGATCCACATGAACATCACAGGGACAGATCAGTTGGGAGGGACTTATTTTTTTCCAAATCCCAAAATCCACTCCATTATCATCTGAGCGTACCATCCATCGGAGAAACATATTGATTCGCTTGCAGGCAGATTTTCGCTGAGGGGTAGCAATGTGTTTTTTGGTTCTGCCTGGAGAATCATCCAGCGAAAAGAAAAACTCTTGAAATTGAGTTAAGATAGCGTGCATCGAATCGGCTTTTCCAGTTTGACCAAGAAGAAAAGCCTCTTCTAATGAAGTATGGTTCTTATAGAACCAGCTGAAAAAATGAATGAAATACAAAGTATCTATGTCATTAAAAGTCCGATGCTTAAAAGTCAAAAAAGGCTTTAGGTCAGATTCCAAATGATGTAGCATAAACTGATGAGGATCATTATCCATCAGCTCAAAAAGTTCTTTACATTTATTTAGTATTGTTTTTCGCTGTCCCCAAGCTAATATGGCTGCAATGAATCCGGAAATCTCAATATCCTCTTTTTTAGAAAAGCTATGGGGAATTGAAATCGGATCGAGTGTGATGAAATTTGGTCGATTATAGCGATCTACTTTTTCATCCAAAAACCCTTTAAGATCTTCCATCACAGGGCAACTGTCACTTCACCACCCTGATTGCCATCAAACCACTTGAAAGAAAGTTGATTCTCTTCCACTTGAGAGACATGCCAATCGAAACACTTTATGGTGGTGAGGGACTTCAGCGAATCTTCATCTGGAACATACATACAGATATCAAAATCTGGAAGATCTTTGGATTCGATGGCATTCCATTTTTCAAGAATAAAACCCTTCTCAATCACTCTGACTTTCTTTCCAAAAATATAGTCTTCAAGTATCGAAGGCACCCCGTCTTTTCTCCGGAATTTGAATCCTGCTGGCCCAAATATAATCTGATTACATAGTTTAGCCTCAATCAATTCAGAAGAATACGGAAGAGTTTCCCAGTCAGATTCTTTTAAAATGACGTCATTACCCTCAGGTTTAATCTTAGTCAGAAATCCTGAAAGTAAAGAAAACACATAAGTAACCCCAATAAAAAGCAGTCCAAAACCCGCCAGAATCGGGTAAGAGATGATAAAAATCAGATTCCAGATCAATCGGAATGTATGATGGAAAAATAGTTGGATGCGGTTCATTTAGTTGCTGTGAGCTTACAAAATTAGAGTTAAAGCCTTGGAAAGCAATAGACAGCTTGGGTAGGATAAGATGATTGATATCCTTAAAACTAAAAATGACCAGCAAATTGCCAGTCATTTTTGCTGAGGAGTCAAGATTTATCAATACATAATTTCTACAGGAAATCGTCCATTAACAGCTTTCAGCTGATCAAAAGCCGCTTGAGAAAGCTTTATTACAAGTTTTGAGTTATCGCCAGTCTCTGGGAGTGTGCCCACCACTCGAGCAAAAATGGTTACATCATTTTCTTCATTTTTTACCCGCATAATTGTCCCAATAGGTGCAGAACGGTGAAGAACCAAATACTTTTTATGACCACCAGTCCCTTCAATAAGTTCTGCTTGACCTAATTCTTTTAGATTTTTAAATCCGCCTGAGGTATTTTCCGCGGTTGACTCGATAGTCATTTCCGACACATCTGAGACCACGCGAGGCGTACCTATCACAGGGACTTTAGACTTTTCTGATTGTCCCCTACCTACTTTAAGCACTTGACCCTCCTTCAGGTTATTAGAGGTCAATGCATTCCAAGTGATGACATCTTCTACTTTAGCACCGTACTGACCAGAAATCGAAAATAAAGTTTCTCCTGATTTTACTGTGTGTGATATCCAATCTCCGGGTACAATAGGGGTATTATTTTGTGTGGCTGCTTGATTGGTAGTCCGGGTAGTCTCAGCTACTGGAGCAGTTTGCTTTGGTTCAGGCTTGACTCTTACCTGTTTTGACTTTTCGACCGGTGCTTGAGTGGCTGCAAGTGGAGCGACTTTCATTGCCGATTCAGATTTTACTTCGGGTATACTGATCACGGTTGCATTAGGAATTAATAGTGGTTGGCCGACACTAAGGTCGTTTCCTTTCAATTCGTTTGCTTTCATCAGCTCATCCACAGCCAAACCATATTTTTTAGATATTGAAAAAAGCGTTTCTCCTGGTAGTACGTTATGCAGGCCTGTTCCTTTCGGAAGTGAGGATTTTGAAACGAACGGAACTCTGATTGTTTGGCCAATTTTTAATCCAGCCTTCAATACTTCATTAGCATTTATAATATCTCCAACAGATGCTTGATATCTTCTTGATATTCCGAAAAGAGTCTCTTTTTGATCTACCTCATGGAGAATATAGGATTGATTACCCACTTGCGCTATGCGAAGGGAATCGAACGTAGAAGCTTTGATATTTATAGAAAAACCAAAAAGAAGAAAAAGGGTTATCCAAAGGCAAGGATTGTGTAAAGTCTTATATCTCATAGTTTAATATGATTTAGGGTGATTTTAAAAGCTATTGCTATTTAAATTAAAATTTGGTAGGACAAGAATTATGCTAGAAACACATTATCCAAGCTATATCCATTAAAATATATGAAATCGTTTTTCCTTGTAAAAACAAGGGTTTAAAAGAGTAATTCGTATATTTTCTACTGCAAAAGACACATTCAATGAAAACTATTCTATCACAAGTCCTAGTCCTCTTATTCCTTTCGATGGGGACTGTTTTTGCTCAGAACTCATCCAATGAGCCGAAAAAAGTATTCATTTTTAAAATTGATGAAGATATAGATCCGGGAATGAATCGACGGGTAAAACTTGCTCTGGAAAAAGCTGTGGGGCTATCGGCAGACTTGATTATTATCGAGATGGATACTTTTGGAGGTGCGGTAAATGATGCGGATGATATTCGGACCATGATCTTGGAATCTACCATTCCGGTTTATGTCTTTATCAACAAGGACGCCGCATCAGCGGGAGCATTGATATCAATTGCTACTGACAGCATCTATATGGCTCCCGGAGCAAGTATCGGAGCAGCAACGGTAGTAAATGGTACAGATGGTGCAGCCGCTCCAGATAAATATCAATCTTACATGAGATCGATGATGCGAAGTACAGCTGAAGCCAAAGGGAGAGACCCTCAAATTGCAGAAGCAATGGTGGATGAAAAGCTAGTTGTTGATGGAATTAGTGAAGCAGGCTCTGTGATTACTTTTTCAGTATCCGAGGCTATCAAATATGGCTTTTGTGAGGGAGAATACGCTAGCATCGATGAAATACTCGAGGCTCAAAATCTTCAAAATGCTGAAATCATTGATTATGAGGAAGACCAGGTCGAACAGGTTATATCGCTCTTTTTAAATCCAGCCATTAGCGGATTTTTAATCTTAATTATTATCGGTGGGCTTTACTTTGAGTTGCAGACTCCAGGAATTGGATTCCCCTTGCTTGCCTCCATTATCGCAGTTACTTTATATTTTATTCCTTTTTACTTAAATGGATTGGCAGCAAATTGGGAGATTATGGTTTTTGTAGTTGGAGTCATTCTGCTGGCAGTTGAATTATTTGTAATTCCAGGTTTTGGGGTTTTTGGGATTTTGGGGATAATTTGTATCTTCGGAGGACTGGTTTTAGGCATGTTGCCTAATCAAAATTTTGACTTTGAATTCGTACCTGAAGGAGATTTGTTTGGAGCACTTCTCACGGTAATTATTGCTGCTGTCGCTTCAGTCGGAATTGTATTTTGGATCACTCCAAAAGTCAATGAATGGGGAGCTTTCAAAAGTATTTCTTTAGCTACGACCCAGAAAAAATCAGATGGCTATACTTCAAGTTTTTATCCAGAAAGTCTAAATGGGAAAACTGGAGTAGTTCATTCAAGACTTCGTCCCAGTGGTCGAATTCTAATTGATGGAGAAATGTTTGATGCCTACTCTCGAGGGGAATTTGTCGAGCAGGGGGAAAAAATCATTGTAATTTCCACAGAAGGAACTTCCCTCAAAGTGAAAAAACACGAGGCTTGAAAGTTTTTGGTACTTTGCACCATGAATTCATCTCAGACCATTTATGGGATTCTAGATCGTGATCAGCTCAATGAATTAGCGTCAGATTTCTATCAAGAATTAACTTTAAAGACTCATTTAAGAAATCTCTGTGTTGAAAATCCGGGAAAAACTCAGACATGTTTAGCCTTATTTTCACACAAGCAGTCGAGGGGGCTCAAATCTATTCGGATCAGCGAAGCCACGCTACAGTGCGAATACACCATTTCAAATGGAAAATTAATACTCAAATCAGAGACCTTTGCTCAGAAGCAATGGCTGCTCTTATGAAAAAGCAAAGCTTGGATCCAACTCCCGAAGCTACTTTGTCAGGCTATTTCACTCACACAGGCCAATATATGATCAACCATGAGTAAGCTAGTACGAATCGGCTATACAGCTTACGCAGCAACATTATTTGTGCTTTCATTTTTACTTATTTTCCCATTTTTATTACTGTGTATATGGATTCCCGGATTCAAAAAATTTGGAAGAAAAATCAACCGTTATTGGGCGAGGACTTATTTTAGTTTGATCTTTTTGCCTGTGGAGGTCAGACAAGACTATAAACTTGAAAAAGGAAAAAGCTATATATTTCTAGCCAATCACTTTAGCTACTTAGACATTCCAATGATGGGTTTCATCCCCGGGGATGTGCTTTTTGTGGGGAAAGCTTCTATCCAGAAAGCTCCACTTTTTGGATATTATTTCAAGAGTCTCCATATCGCAGTGGATCGTGAAAGATTGAAAAGTCGCGCTGATACCATGCGAAGAGCTAGTGAAGCGCTTGCCCAAGGAAGTGGGATAATCATGTTTCCAGAAGGGGGTATCTACACCAAAGCAGTACCTCAAATGATCCCATTCAAAAATGGGGCATTCCGTATTGCCTTGGACAAACAGATCGCTATCATCCCTGTCTCATTAGCATACAATCATCTAATTTTACCTGATGATGGAAAATTCCGTCTTCATTGGAGCAAGGCAAAAATGCATATTCATCAAGCAATAGTGCCAGAAGATAATGACACTGAGGAAAGTCTCAAAACAAAGTGTTTTCAAGTCATCCAAAATCAATTGAATCAAGACAATCAGTTATCATGAAAATAGACAAAGAATCCATCAAAAAAATTGCCCACTTAGCTCGGTTGGAGTTTGACGAAAGCAGCGCCGAAAAGATGTCAAAGGATATGAGTCAGATCCTAGACTGGGTTGAGAAATTGAATGAGGTAGACACCACCAATGTGGAGCCGCTGACGACTATGTCTTCTGAGTTCAATGATATGCGAGAAGATAAAGTGGCAAATCAACTCGATCATGAATCAGCACTTAAAAATGCACCAAAAAGGGATGCTGACTATTTCCGGGTACCGAAAGTTTTAGAATAATGCTCAACTTTTCATCCAAATATTCAATTAATTTTATCAATAGACTAGCTCTCCTTTCAGTAATCTCGGGAGGTTTTTTTATGGGCTATTACCTGTTAATTGAGTCGTATCCGTATCAAAATATTACGACCGCTTTATTTTCAGAGCGAATTGCTATTCCATTTGACTGGGTACAAATTGGCCCGATCTCATTTCCTATTGAAGTAGATAATTTTTTGATTTTTCAGGAATTCAAATCACTTAGGCCTGATTTTAAGATCGTGGAAGCCTATGCATTTGCTGTGGGAATTGGCTTTGTCAGCAGCTTATTCTTAACTTATTTAAGCGAGTTCAAAAAGGCCTACTTCGTTATTGGAGGCATAGCATGGATCATTGTGCTCACGCTGAGTGATTTTAATGGGCTGAATATTGGGGGAGTTTCTTCAAACTATCCACTGATTATCGCCTTACTGGGAACCTTGATCCCACTGATCATCCTATATGTATGGGGACAGCAATGGGATTTTCCAGTCAAATGGCTCTTATTGGCAAGTGGTATTGGAACTAGTATTTGGCTATTAATTAGTCTCAGTCAGGTGGTAAATCCTTTGCTTTATCTTTCGGAACATACGCTGATTGTTGGGTTTTGTCTTGCGCTTGCTTGGATTTTCTGGAATGGGCATGCAGTACTTTCAGGATTATACCTCATCATAGCTCGAGCAAATCAAGCGTATCAGCTTAAAGTCTCCGTACAGATTTTGATAGTTTCAGCCATTTATTTAGCGGCAGTTTTTTTTATTTTTCTGGAATTGACTGGAGAACGCGGATTACCTTTTCCTACCTTTTCCTCAGTCTATCTACTTTTCCCGATGGGAATTTTTGGCTGGATTTCAATTAAAGCTAAAGTTGAACAAAGTGAGGAGCTAATTACTGATAGTAAGGCGATTAAGACGCTGCATCTGATTGGATTTGCATTGACTTTATGGCTGGTTTGGAAACTGAAAATCTCCGGGAATGTACCAGGTGAGGAACTTCTAAAGCATCTGATTAGCTATTCACAAATTGGATTCTCACTATTCTTTATCGTCTATTTATTCTCAAATTTCCTGGGAGTAATGGATTCTGGAAAAGCAATCGATCGCATTGTTTATAAACCATTCGCACTTCCCTATTATCACTTGCGTATCGGAGGCCTGATCACCATGCTGTTATTGATCACCTATTCCGATGCGATCATCAGTGTGCAAGTAAATGCGATGACAACGAACGTTTTGGCTGATTACTATTACCAAACCGACCAAAAACTTGAAGCCAGTATTCTTTACGAAACTGCTTGGATTCGATACCGTAGAAATCCCAAGGCAAAAAATGCTACCGCACACTTGTTATTGGAACTAAAGCAACCGAGTTTGGCAAAGCAGCATCTGGAAGAAAGCTTTTCGGAAGCGCCTCAAATAGATAATATTCTCTTAATCAGCGATCAGCTTCATGCTGAAAATGCTATTTTCGAATCAGTTTACTATTTGGAAAAAGGATTAAATTATTTTCCAAACCATCCAAAACTGCTCAATAATCTTGCTTTATTTTATACTAAGATAAATAAGCGAAAAGAAGCTGTTGAGTTATTAGCAAACGCAACAGCGCAGGATGAGATCCTGCTTTCCAATCGCTCGGCTTTGGAAACAATGGCTGGAAATACCACTGCCAAACCCTTTGAATCAAACAATTTAATAGCTCGGATCAATTTACTGGCAGCATCCAACCTTCTTGGGAATGCACCAAACTCAGAATTGACCATCGAAATAGCAAAAGATCTTCAGACTTCCTCTAGCCAACTACTGATCAATTCAGGCTATCGAAATCTATTTGCCTCACAGAAGCAAAATAATCCAGATTCAGATCTGAAAATGTTAGACAGCCTGGCGAGTAGTGAAGCGTTTGACGGTTATCAAATGCAACTGCAAGAAACAGGGGTAATCAGAAGTCTGGCTGCGGGAAGAGTGGTCAATGCGGTTAAGAATCTGAATGGCCTCGCCTTTCGAAACCCCGGAGATGCGGGTTATTACCTTCAGTTGTCCACTTTAATTTTAGCTCAAAACCTAGGTTTCAGAAAGGCTGCTTTAGAACTTGAAGTAGCACAGGAAAAAGGCTTTCAAGCTTTTGAATCACATCATTGGAGTATTTTTGGATTGGGAGGAATGCCAGAGAAAGCGCTTGAGCTGCGTGAAAAATTTGAGGTTTCACTTCCCGCATACCTTTCTGAAGAAGAAATAATCACAGCAGCATACCTGACTTTGATCAGCAGATTTCATCAGAGTCTATCCAGTAGTTTATTCACCACTTGGACTGATTTTCCAGAAAGTGATTACAAAACAGATTTGGCCCTTCGTCTGATTACGTACAAATCTCATGGTCTTCAAGCTATCCAAATCAAAGAATTGGGTGAATACATTTCTAATAAAATCGGAGTTCAGGATAAGCTATTGCCATACCTTAAAAATCCAGACTTGAAATCGATTATTTCAGTAAATTCGCTTTTAGAATGGTTGGGATTAGGTAAAGAATTAACAGGGAATCCTTATTACTCCCCTTTGATTCTCAGTGCAGCGCTAGTAAATGCAGATCCATTGGCCAAGTATGAAATTCTGAATTCAGCAACCGAATTCAATCAAGACCCGATTCTATGGATAGAGAAAATTAAGGCTGCAGAGGAAATCGGACTAGATAATTATGCATCAGAAGCGCTGATCCAATTGCAGGAATGGCTTTCAGCTGAAGAGATATTAGTCCTTCAAAATAAGAACTATTGAAAATCATTCACGTAATTTAAATACAGTCTTTTAGACTAAAAAAGACTAAACCACTAACTTATTCTAAAATTTGAGATCATGAGCAAAATCATTGAAACCCACCAAATCAACAAAACCTACAAAATGGGCTCTGAGGTCATCGAAGCTTTGAAATCAGTGACCATTGATATCAACCGCGGAGAATATGTGGCATTTATGGGACCTTCTGGCTCAGGTAAATCCACCTTAATGAACATTATCGGCTGCTTAGATACACCGACATCCGGAAGCTATATTTTGAATAATAAGGATGTCTCAAACATGACCGAAAATGAATTGGCTGAGATCAGAAATAAAGAGATCGGATTCGTATTCCAAACTTTCAATCTTTTGCCTCGAGCCAGCTGCTTGGATAATGTAGCACTCCCGCTTGTTTATGCAGGTTTTAGCAAGGCTGACCGCCAAGAGCGAGCATTCCAAGCACTCTCCAATGTAGGCCTGGGCGATCGAACTAAGCACAGACCAAATGAACTTTCCGGTGGCCAGCGACAGCGGGTTGCAATTGCCAGAGCTTTGGTAAATGATCCCAGTATTATCCTTGCAGATGAGCCGACAGGTAACTTAGACTCTAAAACATCCTATGACATCATGGAGTTATTCCATGAGCTTCACGCCAAAGGAAACACAATCATCATGGTGACTCACGAAGATGATATCGCTCACTATGCACATCGAATTGTACGACTGAGAGATGGATTGGTTGAAAGTGATACTGTAAATAAAAACCCAAGTCGAGCAGTTACACTACACGTCTAAGAAACCATTTTATAAAAATAGATTCTTATGTTTGTTGAAAGACAAAAGGATGAGGAGATGAAAATATACACCAAGACAGGAGACAAAGGAATCACATCACTATTAGGAGGTTCTAGAGTACCAAAATCAGACCCACGGATCAATGCTTATGGTACCGTGGATGAACTTAATTCTTATATAGGTCTGTTGCGAGATCAGCCAGTCAACATAGACCGGACCGATATACTAAAAGAAATCCAAGACAGATTATTTACAATAGGAGCCGATCTGGCCACAGTTCCAGGAAAGGACAAAGTGAAAAAGCCTGACCTTCATTCTGAAGACATTGAACTATTGGAAAGTGAAATGGACCAGATGGAGCTTAGACTCCCGCCATTGACAGCTTTCATTCTTCCAGGTGGTCATCCTGCAGTATCATTCTGTCATGTAGCACGAACCGTCTGCAGAAGGACAGAAAGAATTACAGTAGAACTGGCTTCACTCGAACCTGTTTCGGATCTAGTAATCCAGTATCTGAACAGACTTTCTGATTACCTTTTTGTCTTGGGTCGAATAATGGCGCTTGAACTAAATGTAGAAGAAGTTACCTGGAAGCCCAGAATTTAATCAGCACTGTCCTAGTAGCAAAAGCCAATAAATTTCAATTTTATGAAAACATTACTTGATTTCCCGGTTTTAAAAACGCAAAATTCCAGACTAGCCACTACGGATTTTTCAAATTTAGTCTTTGGCAAAACGATGAGTGATCACATGTTTGTGGCAGACTTTAAGAATGGAGAATGGACTGATTTGAAGATTGAGCCCTATGCCCCGCTTTCATTAAGTCCCGCCAATGCAACTTTACACTATGGTCAATCCATATTTGAAGGGATGAAGGCATATAAGAATGATGAGGATGAAGTGATTGTATTTCGAGGTGATGCGAATTGGGAAAGACTTAACAAATCGGCTGAGCGGATGTGTATGCCACAAATTCCCAAAGAAATCTTTATGGATGGATTGTTAACACTTCTTGATCTGGATAGAGGTTGGGTTCCTACTGCAAAAGACTCCTCGCTTTATGTTCGCCCGTATATGTTTGCCACGGATGATTACATCGGTGTTAAGCCCTCCGAGACTTTTAAGTTTATCATTTTTACCTGCCCTGTTGGAGGATACTATAGTAAGCCAGTAAGTGTAAAAGTTGAAACTAAATATACCAGAGCCATAACAGGCGGAACAGGTGCAGCAAAAACTGCCGGTAACTATGCTGCTTCGCTTTATCCAGCAATGCAAGCTCAAAAAGAAGGTTATGATCAATTACTGTGGACTGATGGGAAAAGTCACACTGCCATCGAAGAAAGTGGTACGATGAACGTGATGTTTAAAATTGATGGGCAACTCATCACTGCTCCAACCAACACAGGTACTATTTTGAAAGGAATCACACGAGATTCTGTGATTCAACTTGCCGAAGATTGGGATGAACCCGTTGAGGAAAGGTTCTTGACTGTTTCGGAACTAGAAACTGCTTTAAAAACAGGAACACTTGAGGAGGCCTTTGGAACTGGAACAGCAGCTACCATTGCACATATTGATCGAATAAATATTAATGGAACTGATTACATCCTTCCTGAAAAGGACGCCAACTCCTTTTCGTATCGAGTTCTTTCAGAATTAGATGGAATCAAATATGGAGAATTAGAGGATACCCATGATTGGGTTGTGAAAATTTAAAAATCTGAGCGAGAAAAACTTCTCGCTTTTTTTATTTCAAAATCCGGATCTGATCTGTTATAGTTTCAAATGATGTGCCGTCAACAAACTTGAGCTGAATACCAAAGCTTTGTAGCTCTCCTCCTACTTCTGGAGCTTGAAGCAATACCAATTTAAAATCATTGAAATTGTAGTTTTCTCGAAAAATCAAATTGAACTCTTGAATGCTTTGCAGTTCGCCTAAGACTTCGACGCCAAATAATCTTGAAGCTGATTCGCCAACTTTAATCAGACTAGAATAATTAGAATTGCTGATCACCTGTAGCTCCAAAATTCCAATTTTGGATCCTAAATACCCAATAGGTGGGCAGCCAAATGCCAACAAAGCTCCATTTGGGGAATGTCCACTTTGCGCTATGCCCATTATTTCAAATCCGATCACATAACTCACCTCATTCCACACAGTAGGATTAGAAGAAGTGATTTGTTGGTTAGTTCGATTATTAATGACACGGTTTTCTATCTCTTTGACAGTGAAATAGGGAATCACTTTTGGGCAGGTTTCCTCATAGCATGAAAAAATAACAGCTGAAAAGATAAATACGACCAGTAAACCTATTCCTTTTAAATTCACAGCTCAAAAGTGTAAATTTACCTAATGAAAACCAAAATAAGTTTTCCAACTAAGTTTCTGAATTTGAGGCTTGCTTTATATTTTTCAGCAAACAAAATTCAGAAATTAAATAGCATACTCCCATCAATTCTATTTTTTTTCCTGCTTCTATTCAGCATAAATAATTCATTTGCCCAATCAAAAGACTTCTTACTCCTAAAACGGGGAGCAAATCAAAAATCTCAAATCCGTTTTTACCCTGGAGAGAACATCACCTATAAAAGTGATAAACTTAGTTATTTTATCACTGATAGAATCGTTAGCCTAGATCAAGATTTTGTTTACCTCAGTGAAAACATCCTACGAATCGAAAATATCATGGAGATTGATATTCAGGACAAAGATCCACGAAATCGTACGTTAAGAAATTTAAATGCATTGATCTTAGGAGCTGGAGTACTATTAATCGGCGTGGAATCAATCAATAGCATTTATCAAACCGAAAATTTCTCAATTGATCGAGAGGTGGGTATTACTTCAGCGATTTTGATCGGAACAGGATTAGCATTACTGCCGGTACGCTATAAAATCTTTAAAAATGATGGGCGAAACAAAATTCAAATTATCCAAATGCGAATGGATTGATGAATTCAAATAGCATATTTAGATTTTTATTCGGACTTTTACAATTCAAATTTTAACTTAGACAGATGACTTCAGAACAACTGAAAGACTTGAAAGCCCGCACATCGGCTTTGAGGAGGTATCTTTGACTACGATCGTAAGATAATAGAAATCGAAGACCTTGAGGCCATATCGGTGCAGCCAGAATTTTGGAATGATCCAAATGAGGCAGAAAAAATAATAAAACAGATTCAGGCCCGTAAGGCTTGGACAGGTGATTTTGAAAGCTTGGATCAAATCATTCAGGATCTTGATGTATTGTATGAATTTTACAATGCTGATGAGGTGAGCGAAGATGAGATCAAAGCGGAATACAAAAAAGCCCACAATGCTGTAGAAGAGCTAGAACTCAAAAAAATGCTTTCCTCTGAGGAAGACCAGCTTAATGCAGTTCTTGAGATCAACCCTGGAGCTGGCGGAACAGAAAGTAACGATTGGGCTTCAATTCTTATGCGTATGTATATCATGTGGGGAGAGAAAAATGGCTATAAAGTCAGGGAAGTAGATATACAGCAAGGAGAAGTCGCAGGGATCAAATCTTGTACTTTAGAGTTTGAGGGGCCATTAGCTTTTGGATTTTTAAAGTCTGAATCTGGAGTTCATCGACTTGTTCGGATCTCTCCTTTTGATTCTGGAGGAAGAAGACATACTTCTTTTGCTTCGGTCTATGCCTACCCACAAGTCGATGACACCATTGAAATTGATATCAACCCAGCAGATATCGAACTTCATACTTCGCGATCCGGTGGAGCTGGGGGACAGAATGTGAACAAGGTGGAAACCAAGGTCCAACTGACGCACAAGCCCACAGGAATTGTGGTTGTTTGTCAGATCGAGCGTTCACAGCTTGCTAATCGCGAAAAAGCGATGCAAATGATGAAATCACGTCTGTATCAGATGGAATTGGAAAAGCGGAATGCTGAAATCGCTAAAATTGAATCTTCCAAGCTACGGGTAGACTTTGGTTCGCAAATCAGAAACTACGTACTGCATCCTTATAAACTGGTTAAGGATAACCGTACAAATCATGAAACCTCTGATGCGCAAAGTGTACTCGATGGCGGATTGAATGAATTTATGAAAGCCTACCTACTCGCCCAAAGCGAGGAACAGGTGACTAAAGATTAACCAACGATGAAGGCCGGAGATAATTTCTTCGGCTTTTTTTTGTCAACTGAAGGCAGAAAGACTATGATTCTGTCAGGGATTGCAAATCCCCGGCTACGGACTCGAGATTCCCAATCTCAAACAGTGTGGTCGACTGGGTCTAATATCTCCCGCTACTACGCTCGTAGACAGCTTATTGGTTTTCAGACTTCTTTTTTAATTTTTGTAATTTTTGGTAAATCTCCTGACCATAGATCGGCTGGACAACACGTTTTGCCTTTACAAAAGTTTTAGCCACTTTCAGATCTAATGCTGAAATGGCAGCCTGTAATTGACTGATTTCCTGTGGTTCTTTTGGATAGAGCCTCACTTCAAAACCTTTTTTATATTTCTGTGCCCCAAAAATTTTCAGCTTGAGCTCATCTCTTTTTCGAAGGTACCCATTTCTCAGAAAGAGCTCCTTCACAAATTTAAAAGCTGCACGCTTTGTCATTGCATTCTGTTGATTTTCCAAATGGTTTTCGTTCATTTTTGTATCGTTGGTCATTTTTCAAGTTGATCAAACTATTTGCTGTCATCCCAAAGCTACGGTAAATTACACCTAGCAACCTTGCCGCTAAACAATTAGCTATACTACCCCTTCGAGATTATAGTTGTCGATCTATTAAATAAAAGTACAGTGCATTTTGCCAATTCCAAATTGGAAAAGATGTAAAGGCGGAATTATAAATTCCACCCAGACGCCAAGAGATTTGACTTCACCTAGCAAGTGAAAGTAAGGTTCAGCTGACCCACAAGCCAACAGGGATTGTGGCAGTTTACCAGATCGAAGGGCCCCAGCTTGCTAATCACGAAAAGGCGATGCAAATGATGAAATCACCTCTGTATCAGATGGAATTGGAGAAGCAGAATGCAGAAATCGCTAAACTTGAATCTTCCAAACTACGGGTAGACTTTGGTTCGCAAATCAGAAACTAGGTACTGCATCCTTATAAACTGCTTGAGGATAACCGTACAAGTCATGAAACCTCTGATACGCAAAGTGTAGTCGATGGCGGATTAAATGAATTTATGAAAGCTTACCTACTCGCCCAAAGTGAGGAACAGGTGACTAAAGATTAACCAATAACAAAGGCCGGAGAAAAATCTGGCCTTTGTTATTGGTTATACTAGAGAAGTATTTTACGGTAGGGAATTTTTTAACTACGGAGCGCGCGTAGGTTTCACGGAGAAAGCGGGGGAATATGGGAGAAGTAGATGAGTTATTTACACCACTGAGACCGCGGAGTTTTACCGATCGATCTCAAAAATAAGAGCGTTGGAATACTAAAAAATCGGTTGAAACTTAGTGTAAGTAGTGCAATTCCCACCGCTCGCAGTGTAGCAGGAATGTGATTTGGACTAGATGTAGTTCGTAATCATTATCCAGGTCCAACTATACCTTTTAATTTTCGTCAATTTTAAGCAATCTATAGCGCAAAGTTCGACAGCTCTGCCGTAGAAAACACCTTTCCTAATCGCTCTAACCCCAGATTACAGCAGGGGCTATTCCATAGATAACCCACTTCGTGGCAGTATTCATATTAGTAAGGAAGACCTCCAAAGTTCAAAATATAGTATGCTAAGTGAATACGGTAAATGATTCCAACCGAATCGAACTAGGAGTGACTGTTCGTAGTGATGGAGCCATGAATGTCCTGCATAGCTATTGATAACCGGTGGAAAACAAGTCACCAATTGACCACACTACGACCTCAATCTCCTCGCTCTGATCCTCCGATCTCTCAATTATAGGCTGCTACCGTGGATGTTTTTTCGTACTTTTGTCGCATCAATGAGAATCATACCTTCCTTTTTTACGCTTAATTTTTTCTTACTCTGCTTAAGTTCCTTTCTCTTTTTCTCTTCTTTCAATATGATTATCCCTGAGCTGCCGAACTACCTCAGCAGTCTAGGAGGAGCAGAATACAAAGGATTGATCATTGCACTATTTACCCTTTCGGCTGGACTTTCGCGCCCATTTAGTGGAAAGCTTGCGGATAAAATCGGACGAATACCAGTCATGATCTTTGGAGCTTCGGTCTGCTTTGTGGTGAGTTTGATGTATCCGTTACTCAGCTTTGTGAGTGGATTTCTATTTCTGAGATTTGCACATGGATTTTCTGCGGGCTTCACTCCCACTGGCATATCCGCTTACGTCGCAGATCTCGTTCCCTATCAGAAACGTGGCGAAGCGATGGGTATTCAATCCTTATTTGGTTCGCTTGGAATGGCTGCAGGACCGGCGATTGGAGGCTGGATTGCGACCTACTGGCCTATCGATTTCCTCTTTTATGTATCTGCCTTCACGGCCATACTTTCGATATTAATACTGGTGCGACTCAAAGAAACACTGGAAGAGCGAGAACCGATGAGCTTACGCCTTTTTAAGTTGAATAGAGATGAGATCATCGAAAAACGGGTTTTGGTACCTTCCGTAATTCTCTTTTTGACAGTCTTCTCTTTTGGAGTGATACTTACCATTATCCCTGATTTTTCCGAGTTCTTGGGCATCAAAAATAAAGGACTTTTCTTTGCTGTCTTCACGCTGAGTTCCTTAGGAATCAGACTTGTGGCAGGCAAGGCTTCCGATCGATACGGGCGAGTTCCCGTGATGCGAGTGGCAAGTATAACCATGGCAATTGCGATGGTCACCCTAGCTTTTGCAGAAAGCAAACTAGCTTTGATGGTTGCGGGAGTACTTTTCGGGGCAGCAGTAGGTATGAATAGTCCTACCACGGCAGCTTGGGTGATTGATCTTTCCTTAGATAAGTTTCGAGGAAGAGCCTTAGCAACTATGTATATTTTTCTGGAAGCTGGAATTGGTGTGGGAGCTGTGGTTTCAGGATTTATCTACAATAATCAATCAGAGAATTTCAAGCTGGTATTCCTGTTCAGTGGTGGGGTTGCATTTCTAGCTTTCGTAATTCTGATTTTTGTAAAAAGAGATTGGAAATATGCGGTCGATTAAGAGGATATTTAATTACTGGAAATAAGAGTTTTAACGTAGATTTTTCACCGATCACAGGAATCAGATCAGCGAGAATCAGCAGCTTTTTTCAGCAAAGATCTGCCGGATAAAACAGTTAATAACCCAAATAATTACTGACTCTTGGGATTGCCAAAATTGACTTTTGCCTACCGTTGTAGTAAAGCACTTTCTCCCCATCGAAAAGCGCTCCTTCTTCTAGCATAATTCGGACATCTTTATTCCACTCTTTGACAAATACAACTGCATTCAATTCGATAGCATAGCCAGTCATGGCATGAAGTGGAAAATCCCCTGCTCCTTTGGTATCTCCTTGATTATCCCACATCCCGATAGTTGGGCCAGCCGAGTGTCCGTAGAATCCCAGTGGGTGCGTATAAATGCTACCTCTCAATCCCTCAGCATCCATCATTTTACGTGTTTCTCGGAGGATATCATTGCCTGTTCTACCAGTAATGTAGTTTTGAGTCAATAAATCTTGAACGCGATTTCCCGATTTGAAGGCTTCCTGCAGGTAGTTAGGAACTTCAGTTTCTCCAGCTTTCAACACATAGGCAAGCTCTTGGGTGTCAGTATTCAATCTCAGATAAGTTATTCCAAAATCGATATGAAGTAGATCCCCCGGTAAAATAGTAGTCTCCGCAGCTTTGGTAGCAAAGTTTCGACTCTGCTCACTGTTTGCTGGATCTGCGCGCTGGATATCTACCGAAGGATGAAACCAAGTATCGAGCTTCATCTCTTTGATTTTCTCCCGGTACCACCAGACTACATCTTCAGTGGTGGTAACACCAGGGGTGATGACTCGCTCCGAAAGTCCTTCCTGAATAATATTATGGGCTACTTCTTGGATATGCTTGTAGGATGCCATCTCTGCAGGTGTTCGTGTTTCAAGCCATCTTACTGCCAAAGTTTGAGCTGAAGTCACATTCCCTTTCAGATTAGCCGGAAGGTATTCCATGAAGTTCTGATATTCATTCTGAGTCAATCCATCAGCATGTCCGTAATCTTTTGCGTAGTTTAATCCGATTTTCTTTGGACTTTTCTCGGAAATCAGCGTCATCAAAGCATCCCATTGATCAGGTTGTGCTTCTGGATCCCAAGCTCTTTTGAAAGCCTTACCTACGTCATATCGGGCAACTGCATAAGTCTCTACAGCAGCATTTGGAGCTGCTTGGTACATCACCAAAATCGTTCTCCGGCGTGCTGCCATCCAGGTGGATGGCAAGAGTGTTCTGATTACTGGGTCCTCATTGTATTCTCTAGACATGACAACCCACATATCAATTCCCGTCTCAGTCATCAACTGAGGTAGCAGATTGGTGATTCGGTCATCCAGCCAAGAATCAATTACACCGGCTTGAGCGCGCTGAGTAAGGACTGCCAGATCTTGCGCTTGGCTCAATATGGAATTGAAAAGAAAGGCAAAAATAAGTAGTGATTTTTTCATTCTGAAAGGAGGGGTTTTTCTGAAATATAAAACATAAAGCAGAAAATTAAAGCAGAATTATAGCTGCGGTAACTAGTTTAAGATTTTCCGACTTCACCTATAGGCTTTTTACTAAGTGCATTGAATCTGAAGAATAGCACAACTGCAGTTATACTCAATCCGATCAATAAGCCATACCAGATTCCCTGAGCTCCCATCTCCAGTTCAAAAGCAAGATAATAACCTAAAGGAAGCCCTAGCACCCAGTAGGCGATCAATGTGATGATGGTAGGAAACTTAACATCTTCCATACCTCTCAACACTCCAAGTCCAACTACCTGCACCCCATCCGAAAGCTGAAATAACCCGGCGATTACCAGCAGAGAAGCTGAAATCTGAATCACTTCCGTGTTATCTATATAAAAAGTAGGTAGCGTATATCTGAAGACTACGAAAAGCACGGCAGAGGTGAACATGAATACCAATACCATCCCAAAGACCACCATTCCCGCTTCGCGCATTGATTTCTGATTTCCTTTACCGATTTGATTACTCACGCGGATCATTCCAGCAGTACTCAAGCCTGCAGCCATCATGTAACTAATCGATGCGAGGTTTATAGCAATCTGATGTCCTGCAAGAGCATTTACACCAATCCAACCCATCATAATTGCAGCTGCACTAAATGCGCTTACTTCAAAAATGTATTGAAATCCTGTTGGAACTCCAATTTTTAAGATTCGATTGATCATGAAAAAGCGAAGTTTTTTTATCCCAAATTGTAAATTAAAAAGGCGATAGCGTTTTGAGCGAATTACATACCAACCCATCATAATCGGCATCAAAACTCTTGAAATCAAGGTTGCTATTCCAGCTCCATTTAACCCAAGCTCTGGGGCTCCCAGGTTACCGTAGATCAGTACCCAGTTCAAAAATACATTGACCAAGTTGCAGAAGATTGTCACATACATTGCTTGCTTGGTCTGAGAAAGACCTTCAGCAAACTGCTTGAAGGTTTGAAAAATCATAAACGGAAACATAGAAGCGGTAATGATCAGCAAATATGGAATCGTAATTTGAACCACTTCTTCCGGTTGATTTAGAAATTGTAAACCTTGGGCCAACACCATGATAATCCCTATTAGAAGAATTGCTGTGAATATGTTGATCCATAACCCATGTTGGAACAAGGAAGAAATCCGCTTCATTTTACCCTTTCCTTCCGCAATGGAGACCAAAGGCGTAATCCCCATAGAAATCCCCATTCCGAACATCAGCAGTACAAAAAAGATGCTATTGCCTAATGAAGCGGCAGCGAGTTCCACAGCCCCAATTCTTCCCACCATCATGCTGTCTGCCACGCCAACAGAAACTTGTCCCAATTGGCTAAGAACCACCGGTAAGGCTAGCGTAGAAGTAATTTTAAAATGGTCTTTAATCGTCATTTAATATCCCAGCACTCGTGCTGCTTTTAGTATTCCTGATAAACTTATACTGTCTGTGATCTCTCCGGACATAGCCATTTCCAAGGCTGCTTTGAATGGTAACTTTCTTATCTGAAGGATTTCAGTTTCCTCAAATTCTGTCTCTCCTTGGGTAAGGTCTTCGGCTAGAAAGACCAGTCCCGCCTCATCTGTCACCGAATTAGATGTATGGATTTTCAAAAGTTCTGTCCATTTATTGGCTACTAGCCCAGTTTCTTCTTTCAATTCCCGCTTTGCACTTTCTAAAAAATCTAAGCCGATAGGTCCTCCTCCCATAGGAATCTCCCAAGAATATTCGTTGAGTGAATATCGAAACTGACCAACTAGCCAAGTATTCCCATCCGTATCGATGGGAATAATCGCCATAGCTCGATTCTTAAAATGAACAGTTCCATAAATTCCATCTTTCCCAGCTGGATTTGTTACTTGATTTTCTTCCACTTTGATCCAGGCGTTTTCATAGACTAAAACAGACTTCTTAGTCTTCCAGGGATTATTTTCCATTTCTTTTCAAAAAAAAAGGGTGACAAGCGCCACCCTAGATAGTAGTAATTCATGTATCAAACCGGAATTGGCATCACTTTAGAATCTTTAAAAGTAGATAAGATTACCATGGATTGCATGGAGTCTACTTCCCTGATTTCGGATACTTTCTCCAGCATTAGCTTTTGGTATGCAGTGATATCTTTAGCAATTATTTTAAGAATAAAATCCCCCGTACCTGTAATATGGTGGCATTCAATTACCTCAGCAATCAGATTAATCTCCTTCATAAAAGCTTCAATATTACTTTTATTATGACCAATCAACCCTACTAGAACAAATGTGCTTACACCTAATCCAATTTTTTCAGGATCAAGTTTAGCATGATAACTTTTGATGATTCCAGACTGTTCCAATTTTTTGACACGTTCTAAGGTGGGTGCCGGAGATAATCCTATGTCTTTTGAAAGCTGCGCGTTGGTAATTTTCGCATTGGCCTGCAGAATTTCCAGAATCCTACGATCAATTTTATCGAATTTTATTCTTAGGTTACTATCTATGATCTCTTGCATTGACAAAATTTTATATTGTACAAATTTAATATAATTGATGATTGTTTCAATCCATTCATCAGATTTTAAACTGGAAAATCAAAATATTATAAACTTATTAAGGCATTTCGGCAAATAATCACTTTAAAACTTCTTCTAAGACCGTATAAATTCAAATTATCTCCTGTTCCAGATTTTTAGAACGGTCAAATTTGGTTTAAAGTTTATTCTTTCTTAAATATTCACGAGCAGCTACATGTGAAGGGTGTTTTCGCTTGGCATATTTTTTTACCTCTTTGAAGTATTTTTTAGCCAATACTTTATTTCCGTCTTCCATCGCCAATATACCAAGCTGTACCAAAGAATGTAGGTAGTAGCCACTTTCCTGCGATTCCGACTCTGCTCCAAATGAAATGGTTTTTAGGTAATATTTTTTTGCTTCAGTCTTATCATTTATTCTATCATAGGATTGTGCGATATAAAAAGCAGCATAGCGTCCGCTGTTGGATTCGTAGCCGGTTTGCTTGAGATCGATTCGGTCCAAAATTTCAAACGACTGTTTCACTGATTCATTTGATCTTCCCACTGTGTATAGATGTCTTGCATAGGATCGGTGGAAATATGGATTGTTTGGAAACTTGGTGTGAAGATATTCTGATATTTGAAGTGCTTCGTAAGGTTTTTTTTCTTCTGAAGCATAAAGTCTAAAAAGAAAATATTGAGCTTCTACTCTGGTATAGAAAGCATTTGTGGCAACTTCCTCTAATTGCTGCAGTCCCAATTGTTTGTTTCCCTTAGGAAATAGTGCCACTACAGGTTTGAGCAGAGGATAATTCTCTGGGATCCAGACTGAAAAATAGTTGAACAGCGCATCCCCCAATAGCAATTCAGGATTAAATTCCTCTTCTCCCCTGCTCAATTCCATGTATTTGAGTGCATTTCGACCAGCCCAAGTAGCTTTTGTCCAACTCTTTCTCTCCGAGTATAACCTGCCTTGAAAACCATATCCTGCCGCTAAAAAAAAAGCAGCTTCTTTATTGGACTCATCAGCATCGTACATCACTTGCGCCTTTTCTATAGCCTGATCCAGATATTTCAAGAAAGCCTTATCATAGGTTTCTTTGGTCACATCGATTTCAATACGCCACCAATAGCCAAGTGCTACTAAGAAGTATGGAAGGGGATGTTCTGGATATTGAATAGCAATGACCGCAAAATCCCGCTCAGCAACTGCAAAGTTGAAGTCATACATGCTATTGATGGATTTAGTGACCCGATATTGAAGTCCTTTGTCTAGGAGCAAGTACTTAGAAGGCTGAAAAAAAGAGGAATCTTCCGAAACTACCTGAGCGATAGAATTTATTCCAGGCCCTAGAAAAATAAAGATTACTAAAAACCACGCAGTTATTAATCGCATACTATTTTTGCTGTTCGAATTCAAAATTAGAGGTATTCTCAAACAAAATTTTAGATTTGATTAAGATTCTTGTTAAAAATGGCAAAACCACTTTCTTCGAATGCACAACGTCTGAAAGATGCAATTGATTTCGACAAAAGATTCTATTTTACGTTTCTTGTTCTTTTATTTCTTTTGATCAGGTACCTGACGAATACCTTTATTTTGGAGACAATCCCTGACTTTGAAAATCTTGAGGCAAGGGGTGATTTTATTATTTTTCATTTGTTCAACCTAGCCAATTACATCTGGACCCCTTTTTCGCTGCTTTGGAAATTCACCGTTATCGCGTTCTTGTTTTGGCTAGGGGCATTTATGATCGGCTACAAAGTACCCTACCGTGAGCTTTGGCAATTTGCGATGATTTCAGAAATCGTATTTGCACTACCAGAGCTGATTCGATTAGTAGTGTTTCTGGCTCCTGATTCAGGAGCTACATTTGTAGAAATAGATGAATTCCGTGCTTTCTCAGTACTTCAACTAGTAGGTCCTGAAAATATCGCGAAGCAATACCACTATGCCCTAGCTACGCTTAATATTTTTGAAGTGATCTACGCAATATGTTGGGTGTATGGATTTCATATGATCAGTGGAAGATCCTTCAAAGAATCAATTTTGGTGACATTAGTGAGCTATTTATTGCCTTTAGTTGTCTGGTTATCATGGTATATACTGGTCTATCGAGGATAAGATTTATTTCTTCGCATTTCCACTACAGCGTTTGGAGCAATATTTTACCGATTCCCAATTTTTTTCCCATTTTTTTCTCCAAGTAAAAGGTCTTTGGCATACCGGACACATTTTCGTTGGTAGTTGGTCTTTTTTCATATTCTTATTTCCACCTTTTAGTTAAAGTATGTTTAGCGAGGATACCCTTAGATTCCTTTTTCACCTCAGGGTCTTCTTGAGCAGCCCAGATGATGTTTCTAGCCTCATTTGCTGCAGTCAAAGGTGAGACAATAGGATGAGGATAATTTTCACCCAGTCGAATTTTATAAAGTGACTGTTCCATTTCTGTAAGATTCCAAGGTTCATGAATCAAGGAATTAGGAATAGAATCGATCTCAGGAAGCCATTTTTTAATAAATACTCCTTCAGGGTCATGATCCTGGGATTGCTTCACTGGGTTATAAATTCTCACTGTATTAATCCCTGTCACCCCTGCTTGCATTTGAAACTGTGGATAATGAATCCCCGGTTCAAAATCTAGAAATATCCTTGCCAAGTGGTCTGCCCCAGTTTGCCAATTTTGTCTCAGATGATGGGTCAGAAAAGAGACAAGCATAGCCCGCATTCTAAAGTTCAAGTAGCCTGTTTCTATAAGACAACGCATACAGGCATCTATTAAAGGATAGCCGGTTATTCCATTTTTCCAAGCGTCAATGAGCGTTTGATTGGGTTCAGTTCTAAATTTTTCAAAACCTGGATTGATAGAATCAAACTCCATAGTCCTTTCCATTTCAAACTTTTGGATAAAATGGCAATGCCATCGCAATCGCTCCATAAAATTAGCGATCGATTTTGAGGCAGCACCTGATTTCAAGGCTTGATCTGATTGCTGATAAACCTGTCGAATCGATAGACAACCCCAGGCTAGATAAGGGGATAGACGGCTGCAGCTTTTTCTACTAAGTTCGGGCTTACTGATATATTTACTATAAGTTTGGTGCCGTTCTGAAAGGAAAGTTTTCAGATATCTATTCCCAGGAGTACTGCCTCCGGGTTGGAATAAAGGGCTTTTAATATTCCATTCCGATGTAAATTCAGGAAATGCAAACTGTGTGCTAATATCTTCTGGGAGCTCTTGAAAAGTAGCTTTTCCCAAATTTACGGGCTGAACAGATCCTTGGACATAAACAAACCAATCTTGAACCCAATTCGATCGATTTTTTCTTCCTCGCTTCACTCCCTGTTGTGGGTACTCACTCCATCTGATATTTTTTTTGGAAAGAATTTTTATGACTGTAAGGTTCCTTTTAGAAGTAATATCAATGCCGGTTTCCTGGTGAGAATATAGTCCCTGAATATCAAAAGCTAAGCACAACCTTTCGATAAGCTCAGGAACTTCACCGAAAAAAATCTCCACTTTACCGGAATAAGAACGAATATGAACATTCAAGTCTAATATACTTTCCATTACAAATCGCCAATGACGAAGATCACTTTGAGGGGCAGCTATCAGCGAAGGTTCAAACACATAGATCAAAAGTAATGGGTGACCCGCAGCAATCGCCCGCTCTAGTGGCGGGTGATCAGTTACTCTTAGGTCTCTTTTAAGCCATACTATTGAGATTTTTTGCACTCATTATGAACTTTAGGAACTTCCCAAAGTTTTATAATTATGAAAAAAACACAGACGCTGACTGTCGAAGAAGAAGATCGAGTTATAGAAATGGCCTGGGAAGACAGGACACCATTTGATGCGATCGAGGCTCAATTTGGTCTAGCTGAATCTGACGTCATTCAGTTAATGAGAAAAACAATGAAACATAACTCATTTAAAATGTGGCGAACAAGGGTCCAAGGCAGAAAAACCAAACACAAGAAAAAAAGTCCTGAAGAGATGGACTCGTTCAAATCACGAATGCAGCGAGGAATCTCGTTGAATAAAATTTCAAAGCGATAAAGTTATTTAACAGAGAAAAATAAGGGCGAAAGATTTTTCGTACAAATAGATTGTAAGGCCGGAAAATCTTTCGCCCCATTACAAATAGCCTAGACTGTCTCGAATGGCCAACTGTCAATCCCACCTTTTAAGTTTTTTAAATGTTCAAAACCCAGATCTGCCATAACTGCGCAAGCTTGTGCACTTCGGTTACCGCTTCTACAATAAAGCAGGTAATTCTTATCCTTCGGTAGATTTTTTACTGAGTTAGTAAAAGAGCTTAACATAATATCAAGATTACGAGCCCCTCTTATTTTTCCGCCTGAAAACTCACCCGCTGATCGGACATCAATCACCACAGTATTAAGTTTAATCATTAGATCATTGAATTCGCCAGAAGGAATATCTTGGTAATTTTTCGGAGATGTTTTAAAGAAATTAAACATAGTTTCGTTTTTAGATTTGCCCAAAATTAATCTCAGATACATTCTAAAACAGTGACAAATATCACTCAATTAGGCTTTTGGTGGATTTACTTTCAGTTTATTAATAATCAACCTGATCAATAAAACCCAAGGAAATCCATGAAGAATAAGATCTCCCCAATCGATTAATTTCATTCCACTGGCACCACCGGCAACCCATTTGATTTTCCCCCAGATATGTGGCTCTGGAAAAAAAGGAGCTAGACCCAACCAACCACACATGATCAATACCAAGGTCCAATTATTCAGAGAGTTTTTAACTAATTTGACTTCTTTCGTGGCCATGGATAAGTGATTTGTGCCCAAAATGTTTTTGGGAATTCTTCAATTTTATCAAAACCCAAAGGTTCATCTTTACCTGAGTCGGGAATGTATGCGGTACCAAAAAGATAATCCCAGAGGCTTAATGTAATCCCGTAATTCACTCCAAAGCTGCCTTTTGGAAGCTTTTTAGCATGATGCCAAGTGTGCATCACCGGATTGTTGAGGATATATTTCAACGGCCCATAGGTCAGATTAATATTCGCATGATTGAGGTGACCTACAGCGATGGTAAAGATGTGTAGTAGAAAAAAATCGTCCAACCCAAACCCAATCATTGCCAAAGGAATGTATTGGATAGATTTATAAATAATAGTCTCCATCCAATGGTATCGCAAATGTGCTGCAAAACCCATCTCTTCTACTGAGTGATGTACTTTATGAAATTGCCATAAGAAAGAACTTCTATGTAGCAATCGATGGACATTCCATTGGATAAAATCTGCTATGACCAACATAATCAGAAACTGTATCCAAACTGGCAATTCTAACAGTGTAATCGCCACCGAATTTTGGATTCCAAAAAGACCTAACAAGTCGCTGAAAAACTTTACAAATAAGTTCGAAAGAGAGTTATATATTATCAGTGAAAATAGAAAGAAGTTGAAAAACATATAAAATGCATCCAACCAGAAGTCTTTCCGAAAAGCTGTTGGTCTTTTTCTCCAAGGAAAAATCAATTCCAAGCTCCAAACTAATATCGAGAGTCCTATCAGCCAATAAAAGTAATTGTGCCAAGAAGGATACAGGATTTCATTCTTGAGATAGTCCCAATACCCAAAATACCCATCTACAATTATCTGAATGTATTCTTTCATACCTCTACTGTTAAATTTCCAACAACTCTTTAGCAATAATATAAAGTCCCATTACTAAAACAAACCATCCAAACCCTTGCCTCAAAAAATTTTCATTAATTTTTTTCGATAAGGCACTTCCTAAAAAAATCCCGAAAATAGAAAGTGATGTAAAAATCAACAGTAACCTCCAGTCAATCACCTGATTTCCTAAATCACCCAAAAAGCCGATTAGTGATTTGGCTGCAATGATTAATAGTGAGGTGCCAACCGCCATTTTCATAGGCAATCGAGCGAGTAAAACTAGGGCTGGAATTATCAAAAAACCTCCTCCAGCTCCTACAATACCAGTAACCAATCCCACAACGGCTCCCTCCACTGCTATCAGTGGAATATTAAATTTAACTTTGGAATCAACATCAATGACGGTATTTTTTTTTCCCTTAATCATGGAGTAAGAGGCTGCAAGCATGACCAAAGCAAAAAAGACCATGATTGCAATATTTTTTGGGATAGCCATTTCACCGATGGAGAAAATAGGATCTGGTAAGGCAGGCATTAGAAATTTCCGAGTCAAAAAAACTGTGATAAAAGAAGGAACTGCAAAAACGAAGGCTGTCCTATAATCGACCAAGCTTTTTTTCATATAGGTAAAAGAACCTATCAACGAAGTGCTTCCCACTACAAACAGTGAATACGCAGTGGCCAATACAGGCTCGATACCTAAAATATAAACCAACATGGGAACAGTCAGGATGGAGCCCCCACCTCCGATCAAACCCAAACTGACTCCTATCATTATCGCAGAAGCAAAACCAATTAGAATAATACTATCCATTTTTATTTTTTAGAATCATATCCACAAATGTAACTAGTGCGGCCCTTTCTGGGGGTGACTTTTGTTACGCAGCACTTCTTCTGTTTTATTAAAATTGAGATCCCGATGGGTCAAGATTTCCTCAAAATCATCCCGAATGTAGATCACATTTCTCCCAAGTTCTAACCATTTTTTCTTCTCAAGTTGTTTCAATAATCGCGAGATGACCTCACGAGAAGTCCCTAACTCGTTTGCTACTTCTTGATGTGTCGTATGTAACTCATTGGATTTGTGTTGCTTCATTTTCGTGACAAGGTAGCGCATCAGTCGCTCATCCATTCGCTTAAAGGCTACAGCATCCAGAGCCAAAAGCATTTCATGGAATCTCCTCTGATAAGTATTCGATACAAAATCTTTCCATTGCTTATAGTCAACTGTAAACTGCTCATGAACCAAGATTGGGATTCCAATAAGAGTGGTTGACTCCTCTACCACCGCTTTAATCTCGGATGGCTTGGATGCAGTACAGCATGTCAAGGAAAGTGCACAGGTCTCTCCAGCATCTAGATAATAGAGAAATAACTCCTTTCCCTCCTCATCCGTTCTCAAAATTTTAATTGATCCTTCGAGAACTATAGGAACCATCTTCACAAATTGACCAGACTCAATCAAGACCCTTTTTGGTTCAAGGTGCATTAGTTGCCCTTTATCAAGCAGTGCCTGAATTAAGTTAGGATCAGTAAAATTTGGCAGTAACGCCTGAAGTTCGGAGCTATTCATTAGATTTTAAAATAAGCGTGTGATTATCCTCAATTATGCCAATAACCTAATTTTCTTTACCTAACAACTGGCGGGAAGCCCCAGCGAGGCGGGACAGGCTAGTCCCGATAGCCATGGGGGTAAGCACAGATCATGCGAGTATACACCAAATATTACGTCGCTTCTTCCTTTTACCGCCGACAATGCGGATATACATAGTAGATGATTTAAAGTCTCAAAGCCTTTCTCTTTTCTAAAAGTAAAAGTCTTTGAGGAAATCGTACTTCTAGAGGTCAAAGTTCAAAGAATAAAATGCACTATAAGGTGATGTTTGTCACAAAACTAATAATTGATAAGGTATAAATAGGCTTTCGGTAAAACCCAAGCGAGCATGGCAAATTATCAAATTCTTATTATTTGGAGGTAAAACCGCGAGAAGCACTGTTCCTATCAGCTAAAACATAAGGATCAAAGTCTTCTGTCAAAGATTGTTGAGCTCTAAAAAAAACACTAATACCGACTCGCTTGAGTAGTAGTTACGCCGGTACTTTTGAATTCAAATAGAACGGACGGAATTAAGAAGACTATATTTCAAAAAGTGTTGATAGGATCAATGATGAAACAAAAGGTATCACTGCTGAAGCGAATGAAGTGACTACGACTAATTTTGGGATACTCAGTTAAGACTAGCAAGTCCTTGGCCCTAGTCGTCTCATGATAGCAAAGAAACTTCTACCTGGACTAATAGAGGAGCAATATGTTTTAATCTAATAGACCTAGAGAACACTTGAGAAGTTTAAAAAAAATTAAAGGTGGAAATGCACCATTTGCACAGGTAACAACTCCATTTAAATGTGGAGAAGCTCCTAAAAAATTGTGTATTTGGCAGAGGAGTATTTCAGAAATGAGAGAATTTGATAAAAGATTATCCGATTATCTCCGATGATGCCAGTGACCTATCTTTCTTTACTAAAATGGCGAGACAAGCCCGCCACAGCGAGGCAAGCCGGTGACGTCCAGGTAGCCATCGGGAGAAATACCGGAAATGCTGGTATTTATAATACATCATTTACTTTTCGTCTTTTGCTGGAGCAATTGCGGATACCCATAAAAGACTAGTGTCCTGTTACGAATACAGGCAACGATATTTTCTAAGTTCTCGATTCTGCAAAGACCTAAAATAAAATTATCGATGATTGACACATTATATTTAAGCCTTACTGTGTTCCTGTAAAAATTGCTTAAAAATCTGTAAATCAGCTTCTAATGTGCTATTTTAAAGAAAAGTAACTGTGCCATAATGAGGGAAAGTGTACTGGCAGAATAATTTAGCAGCGAGATGGAAATCAAAACCCTCATTGATATGCTTCATTTTGCTGCTACCAAGACGACCCCAAAGTTCATCCAAAAATCTGTGGGTTCTATCCAAGATAGTTTGCGAAAAGGGTCGGTCGTTAAAGATTCTCACATCATCCAGCTTAAGCAATGTCCAGCCATTTTTCATTTTAGGGCATAGCATTTATCCGACTACCTGAGCAGCTGCAGCTATCTGAAAGTAGGCTCCTGTGTTAGTTGGAAACCTTCATAAGTTGATCAAAACAGAATAAATGGGTTAGGAATCCCAAGAAGGGAATTACTCATATCCTATTGCAACAGACTAGATCAAAATGCTTTGGACTGAACACAATTACCATAATATGAGAGCTCACGATCCTTTAATAGCTAAATTTGCAGAAACTATCAAAGTGCAATACAACATGGGACTCTTGGGGTAATATAGGTTGTCATTCATGTATTGTAATCTGATGCTCAGAGGAAAATCTTAAATCAACTTCCTGAAAGACTAACTCACTAAACTTGTAAAAATCAATACTTATTTTAATTAAAGAGCGCGGTAATCCATCTGGTTTTTTCTTCTTAGTCGGAAGTCTATTTCTCCACTTTAGAGAAAAAAATCATTTTCCAAATTCTTTCATCATCCTGATCAATGACCGGATTTTTTAGAAATAAGAGTCAAATTATTACAGCTCATTTTTTCAAAATTGCTTCCATAGAGATATTCTTTGTCTGTAAATCTATAAAATTTGAATTCTCAATAACCATTCAAACAAATGCATAACATCAAATGACTAATATCCTTTTAATTTGAATTTAATTCGTTTTCCAGAATCACATGAAATCAATCGGTCTTTTTTTGCTGACCTTCTTATTTATTACGTTTTCACAGTCACAACAGCTTAGGATCATAGATAGCGAAACTGAGAAAAGTCTCTCAGGAGTAATTATTTACACGTCTTCTCCCGCCAATTTCAAAATCAGCGACAGAGAAGGTAATGCAGATATCAGCAACTTAAGACTCAAGGGGGAAATCTATTTGGAATTGTCAGGATACCAATCGCTCAAAACGACGCTTTCGGAACTGGAACAACTTCACTATTTGATCAAAATGAAATCTGGAATGATGACTTTGGATCAAGCCACTGTCTCCGCATCACGCTGGAGACAAAACAGCCAAGATATCTCCTCAAAAGTTTCGATTCTAAAATCTGACAACCTTCTTCTCAGAAATCCTGCAAATACAGCAGATTGGCTAGGGAGCAGCGGGGAAGTCTTCGTTCAAAAAAGTCAGCAGGGTGGAGGCAGCCCAATGATTCGTGGCTTTTCTGCTAATCGTCTGTTGTATGCAGTGGATGGGGTCAGAATGAATACTGCTATTTTCAGAAGCGGCAACCTTCATAATATTATTTCTGTCGATCCCTTTTCATTAACCGCTACAGAAATTATTTTCGGACCAGGATCTGTAATGTATGGAAGTGATGCGATTGGCGGAGTGATGGCATTTCAAACATTAGACCCTAATTTTTCTCCTCAAAATAAATGGTCAGTGAGTTTCAGTTCACGTTTCAACTCTATCAATAATGAATTCACCGGTCATGCTCATGTCGTATTTGAGTCAGACAAATGGGCATTTTTAACGAGTATCACCCATTTTGATTACGGTGATCTGAGAATGGGTGGAGTTGGTCCACCGGAGTATTTGAGACCAACTTATATTGACCAGCAAGGTGGAGTAGACACTCCCATTCAAAATCCTGACCCTCAAGTTCAGAATCCAAGTGGCTATGATCAGATCAATGTCATGCAAAAAATAAAATTTAAGGCTTCAAATCAAACCATATTAAGCTATGGATTTCATTATAGCCAATCAGGATATATACCTAGATATGATCGACTGATCGAATCTGGGAGTTCAGGTTTGCGTTTTGCTGTTTGGGCTTATGGACCACAAATATGGCTGATGAATAATTTTGGGATCGAGTACCGCAGCAACTCAAAAATCTTTGATCAGGTCAATATTAAAATTGCGCAGCAATACTTTGAAGAAAGTCGGATTGATCGAAGGAATGGTAATTCGAACCAAAATACCAGAACTGAAACAGTCCAAGCCTATTCTGCTAATGCAGATTTCGTAAAAAATATCCGAAAAGAAAGTTTTTTAAGCTATGGTTTAGAATTTATCCACAATGACGTAACCTCTAAAGGATACAAGGAAAATCTTATTTCCCAAACAATTAACCCTACCTCTAGCCGGTATCCGCAATCCTCTTGGGTATCGGCTGCAATCTACGGAAGTACACATACCGAAGTCTCCAAAAAACTAAAGTTTCAAACTGGAATTCGATACAATTATATCGGACTAAAAGCTGAATACAGTATCAATCAAGCATTCTATCCACTCCCTTTTACGACTAGCTCAAGCAACTTTGGAGCCTTGACTGGTAGTTTGGGACTAATCTATTTGCCGGAACCCTCACTTACGATTTCGCCAAACCTTTCTACCGGCTTTCGAGCTCCAAATGTAGATGATATTGGAAAAATCTTCGATTCTCAGCCTGGAGCTGTAATCGTACCTAACCCAGACTTAAAACCTGAATACGCCTACAATGCAGAGTTGAATATCAATAAACACTTCAAAAAGCGCTTCAAATTTGACATTAGTGGCTATTTCACCATTCTTAAAGGTGCAATGGTCCGAAGACCTTTTATGCTTAATGGCGAATCCGTCATTGAGTATGATGGCGTTCCAAGTGAAGTTTTAGCTATTCAAAATGCGGCATTTACTAAGGTGGTTGGGATTCAAACTGGGATTGAATTAGTGATATCCAAATATATCTTACTTACTTCGCGCTACAACTGGCAAAAAGGAACAGAAGAACTAGACGATGAAACGACAAGTCCATCACGGCATGCGGCACCGGCTTTTGGGATGAGTAGATTGACTTTTTCGAAAAATAAATTGAAGCTGATGGTTTCCAGTCAATACAGTGCCATGGTTGCCGATATTGATATGCCCACTGAGGAAAAAGGCAAGCCTCAGCTTTATATAAAGAATGCAAATGGGAATCCTCACTCGCCCAGTTGGATTACTTTTAATTTCAATTCCAGTTATCAGGTTTTTCCATTTATGGAAATGAACTTAGGAATTGAAAATATTAGAAATTTAAGATATCGTCCTTACAGCTCTGGGCTTACGGCACCAGGCAGAAGCTTTACATTTTCGCTAAAGGGAAGTTTTTGATTGGACTTCCATATTACCTTCCGGTTTGATAGGAAGTTGTGGTTTCAAATTAAAAATACATAAAATGGCCTTTAGCAAAAACTAAAATTTTGTATTTCCTGCTTTCCCCTGGTTTAATTTTCGGATCTAATAAAATGATTGCTGTGGTTACACATCTAATTTTTAAGTCAACTAATTCAACATACTTTTATTTGACAGCCTATCCTTGAACAAGTATGGGATAACGATTCAATTACAAGCACATTTTATGCTGGCATTTAGTGTTTAATGCCTTCTTGTAGCTTGTACTTTAAGACCGTTAGCTTTCGGCGGTGTGTGGAATAGAAGATTAGATTGCGGGATTGCTATTTGTCGCCAATCTGGTATATCCTTAATCTGTGTAATTAATGATTAAAGTCCAGCTTTTGGATCCAAGGAAGGTCTTGCTAGAAAATGAATATGGATTAAGGGCTAGTCAAAGAATCTTCAATTTCTTAAGAAGTGATTTAATTTTCCTTGCCACATTATTTTTTTTATGTAAACACGAGATTGTGCTATTAAGACGTAAAAGCAATTTATTATGTGGTAAACACTAGCATTGCCGGTACTTCTTCCGATGACTATCGGAACCATCGGCTTGCCTCGCCGTGGCGGACTTGCCCCGCTGGATAAGCAGGGAAAAAGCCATCACTGCCATCATTTCGGATAATCAGAATCTTTTTCAACATTTTTTCAAAAGCTCATATAGAATTTACCTAAAAATTTATTCAACTTTGGATGTAAAGAAGATTCAATGAAAAGGTAGCGCTGGCGATTATCAATCAAATTTTTATCACAACTGAAAAAAGATTGTATTGAATTATGAGATTGTGATCACAAGACAGCAGGCCAGATTTAAAAACTAATTGAAATCTTATTTATTTTTCTTTAGATTGATTCCAAATAATCTTACTTTTGTAATCAGTTATAGCCAAAATTCAAAGAATGTTGAAAACAGCTGACCAAATTTCAGTCACCCAAACTGTCATTATAAAAGAGATTATCGATTCTCCATTAAAATTAAATTTGATGGAACTTGGTTTTTTGCCTGGGAAGTCGATTACACTGAGGCATTCTGCACCAATGGGGGGCCCAATGGCTTTCCAGCTTGATGAAACCATTTTGGCTTTGAGAAAAAATGAAGCCTCGTTGATCAAAGTGCAACTGCTCTAATCCATGAATAAGCCCAACACTCCTATTTCAGCTTTGAAGATTCCCAAGATTGCAATCATTGGTAATCCCAATGTCGGTAAGTCCACTATTTTCAATCAGTTGACTGGCTTGAATCAGAAAATCGGGAATTACCCTGGGGTCACAGTGGATAAAAAAATAGGTGTAATGAACTATCAAGGCAATACCTACGAAATAATTGACTTGCCAGGAACCTATAGTCTCAATCCAAATTCTGAGGATGAAATAATTGCAAATCGTGTTCTAAATCAATCAAATGAAGCTGAAAAGCCAGAATTCGTTTTAATGGTAATCGATTCGAGTCAGCTCTCTCGAGGATTATTCCTAGCTACACAGTTGATGGATCTTGGTTTAAGTCTAGCGATTGTATTGAACATGGCTGATATATCGGCTAAACGGAATATTACAATAAAGACTTTTGAAATCTTCAAAGCACTCAGAGTCCCAATCTTAAGTACTGATGCTAGGGGAGAAAAAGGTCTAGATCAAATTCGAGAGCTAATTCATACTAGAAACTTCAGTAAAAAGGGAGATTTTATAGCTATTGAAGAGGTAGTTCCGATCACACTTTTGGATGAATTTCAGACTAAATTCCAGTTACCCAATCATTACCAAGCCTATCAAATGCTTCGCTTTGGCCGAGTAGATAAAATAATATCTCAAGAGGATCGTGATTGGATTAAAGCTAAGCTTGAAGAGTTAAACTTTGATCTTGAAGCGGCTCAACTTGAAGAAACTAAGATACGGTATAAAAAAATTACCAAAATAGTTGAATTGGCCGTTGTAAAAGAGCTTACTGTCAAGAAGAAAAAATATAGTATTGACCAAATTTTCCTTCACCCAATATTTGGTTATTTAATATTTGCGGCAATTCTTTTAGTGATGTTTCAGGCAATCTTTGCCTGGGCGTCAGTACCCATGGACCTGATTGATGGCTTTTTCGCAGAACTTTCAGGTAGAGTGAATAATTATTTGCCTTCGGGTCCGCTAGCTAATTTAATCTCTGAGGGACTTATCCCTGGTATCGGGGGAGTAGTAATATTCATTCCTCAGATAGCTATGCTCTTTGGCTTTCTGGCGATTTTAGAGGACACAGGATATATGTCCCGAGTTGTATTTTTAATGGACCGGTGGATGCGCCCTTACGGTCTTCATGGTAAAAGTGTAGTTCCGCTCATCTCAGGAGTAGCTTGTGCTATCCCTGCTGTAATGGCAGCACGGAATATTGGGAATTGGAAGGAAAAAATAATCACTATCATGGTCACTCCCTTGATGAGTTGTTCTGCTAGACTTCCTGTATACGTTATTTTGATCGGTCTAGTGGTGCCAGACAAAACCATCGGTGTTATCAATCTTCAAGCTTTAACCCTTTTAGGGCTTTATTTTTTAGGAATTTTGGGTGTGTTGGGAACTGCCTTTCTGTTGAAAAATATCTTAAAAACAACGGAGAAAAGTTTTCTGATGGTGGAACTTCCCTCCTATCGAGCACCAAGATGGTTAGATGTACTCCTTACCATGTATAGCAAGTCAAAAACATTTGTTTTAGAGGCGGGCAAAATAATTCTCGCAATTTCAGTTGTTCTTTGGGTATTAGCGTCCTACGGCCCATCAAACAGAATGGATGAGATCAGAACAGAAGGAGAAATTAAATTGGCTACCGCGACCAATCCCATGCAGGTAGATGAAATTGAAGCAGAAACCTCATCCCTACTGTTAGAAAATTCATTTATGGGGATCATGGGTAGAGGAATAGAGCCTGTTATTCGACCACTGGGCTATGATTGGAAGATAGGAATCGCCTTAATTGCATCTTTTGCTGCACGTGAGGTTTTTGTATCTACAATCGCAACAATATACAGTATTGGTGGAGATCCGGAGGATGACTTGACTATTCGGCAAAAGCTGAACCAACAAATACGTCCCAATGGAGAGAAGGTCTATAATACTGCTACGGCGTTTTCATTAATGGTTTTTTACGCCTTTGCAATGCAATGTATGAGTACCATCGCTGTAGTTTATCGTGAAACCAAAGGTTGGAAATGGCCATTAATTCAAACAGCATACATGACAGGACTTGCCTATTTATCTGCTTTTCTAGTGTATCAAATACTATCGTAATATGATTCAGGAGATCGCCATAGGAATAATTTTACTTTCTGCCTTAGGCTTTTTGGTTAAAAAATTCTTTTTCAAACCAAAAACTGGGTCCGGCTGCAATAAATGCGGTAAATAATAAGCGTAATTATTCTTCACCATGATTTTTTAATACTTTTAGATTCGTGGGTAAAGTAGCTAAGCAGAGTATCCAAACAATCATTTTTTCTTATATCGGCGTAGTCATTGGCTATTTCAATGTCCTATGGCTTTATCCATACGCGATGGATGCTTCCGAATTAGGGACATTTCGAACTATCCAAGACTTAGGATTGCTCTTTGTGCCTTTTGCGCAGCTGGGAGTCGGCCATGGAATCTCGCGCTATTTCCCAAAGCTCGAAGATAACAAATCCGCTTTTCTCAGCTACAGTTTGATGATTGCACTTGCTGGATTTTTCATAGTCGCTATTCTCTTTATTGGACTCCGAGTTCAGATTATTGAACTGTTTGCCATGAATTCCCCAGAGCTAGTTGACTTCCTAGGCGTGGTACTCTTGATTACACTATTTGCTTTATTGAATAGTATTCTGGATGCCTACAGCAGATCTTATTTGAAAATAGCAATTCCAACTTTTTTTAGAGAGGTTTTTCTTCGCTTACTTACAGGATGTTTGATAGGCACTTATTTACTGAAATGGATCAGCTTCCCGGAAGTGATGACTGGATTAGTTCTGGTTTATGGCTTCGCTCTTACGGGAGTCCTAATCTATTTAATTTGGCTAGGGGTATTGAACTTTGATTTGAATTGGAAGACTTTCCCTAAAGGATTCAGGTCCTCTTTTATACAGTTCAGTTTGATCACTTTCCTAGCGACAGCAGCATCCACTTTAATCATGAAGATTGACAGCATTATGGTAAGTTCAATGATCAGCTTAGAAGCAAATGCCATTTACACCATTGCTTTCAGTATGGCCTTAGTCATCGAACTACCGAGAAGGGCTATATCGCAAGTCGTCATGCCTATAGTTGCAGAGCACTTTGCAAATGATAATCTTGCTGAAATAAATGTATTGTATAAGCAGGTGTCCAATCGCCAACTTTACGTTTGCATTCTTTTATTTATAGGAATTTGGGCAAATATTGATGCGGTTTATTCTTTTATTCCAAATCGGGAAATCTATATGGCTGGTAAATCTGTCGTTTTCCTGATCGGATTGGGTAAGCTTTTCGATGTTGCCTTTTCTATTAATAGTGAGATTCTGGTATTCTCCAAGTTTTACCGCTTCAACTTAATCTTGACCATAGCGATGAGCGCGCTGATAATTATATTGAATTTATTCATGATTCCTAGCTATGGAATCGAGGGAGCAGCAGGAGCTTCTGCCATCGTTATGCTGCTCTTCAATCTTGTAAAGTATTTGTTTCTGAAAATCAGATTAGGCTTAGAACCATTTTCAAAAGAAACACTAAAAATTTTAGGAGTAGGGATTTTAACTTTCAATTCGGCCAGATTTGCAAGCTTGGACGCTTCCCCGATTCCAAATTTAATTTTTACTTCTTTGGTAGTCTTGGGTGTTTTTCTCCTGTGGTCTTTACTGCTTCGAGCTGGTGGGGAAGAGTGGCTATGGATCAAGGAAAGAATAAAAAAGTCCGGATCTTAGAGTGTTACAAACCTCCTATAAGACAAGATTTGAGCTGCCTTAGAACCGCAAACTTCCACTGTTATCCTGCTTTTTGAGCGAGGACCTGCTCCGATAGCTATCGGACCAAGGTGAGGCCTGTTTTTGGAAAGGGCTATACTCGGCAAAATTGATAATTGTGAAGTTTGAACATGTCGACGACCCGGACAGTACAAATATACGATTTATTAGAAATCAGGCTAGTTTTTAGTAGATGGATTCTGAACATCTACCGAAATAAAAAATTAATTCTAAATTCAGAATTTTAAAGATTCGGAATTTAATTTTACTATTACGGATTTAACATTCATTTTAAGTTTAATTGAAGGTAGCTAGATGACTATTTCAAAATTATATTTCTTTAATAGTTAAAAAGTATACTAGAATAAGTTTTACATTTGTATCCATAAAATCCTTTGCAGCATATGTATTTGATAAAGAAATTGATTGTTTGTTTAGATCAGACTTCACTAGATCAAACCTTAATTCAATATGCGGCCTTCATAGCACAGGTAAATCAGACCAAAAAAATTTATTTTGTAAATGTCATTAGGAATTTAAGCATTCCTAAAGAAATCTTGGAAGATTTTCCTAACCTGGTAGAAAACATGGTTTCTGAACGGCAACAACAAATGGAGGCAGTGGTAAATGAAAACTTCCCAAAATTAAAGGGAGTTTCACTCAATTACATTGTAAAAGAAGGGTCACTATCCAAGAAGATTCTTAAACTCTCTGAAGAGAAATCAGCTGATATGATCATGATTGGGAGAAAAGTAACTCTTCAGGGAAGTGGGATTGCTTCATTAAGATTGGCTCGAAGAGCAAGTTGCTCACTTCTAATAATACCTGAGGGCAGTAAACCTAAATTGAAAAGAATTCTTGTTCCCAGCGATTTTTCAGACTATTCAAAGGACGCACTTGAGGAAGCGATTATGATTGCCAATAAATATGGAAACACAGAGATCATTTGTCAAAATGTTTTTGCTGTTCCTTCTGGTTATCATTTCACCGGCAAAACATATCAAGAGTTCACTGCAATAATGCTGTCACAAGCAGAAATTTCTTACAAAAAATTTATTAAAAAAATTGACACTCAAGGTGTTAAAATCATGCCTATCTATACCCAAGATGACGATGATGATCCAGTTCAGAAGTTTGTATCAAAAGCATTAGAAACAGAATCTGATGGAATAATAATAGGGGCTAAGGGAAGAACCGCGGCAACTGCATTATTTATTGGAAGCATGGCTGAGCGGCTGATACAGTCAAATGACAGTCTGCCACTTTTAGTGACTCGACCAAAGGGGAAAAATGCAGGTATCTTGGATTACATCCTTGAGATCTAAAGAATCAAAGACTTACTGGCTGATACATTAGATTTTTAGCTTTTTTGACTTCCGAGGCTAAACCATCACAAAGAAGTTTGGTCTAAAGCAGGAATGAAAGAAACCGATGAGCAGGAGATCTTAATACTAATCCAAAATTCCATTTCGAGGGAATTCGGATATCGGAAATTGATTTTGGTTTATCAGAAGCGGGTTTATCACGTCATCCGACGTATGGTGTTGATTCATGAAGATGCGGATGATCTAACTCAAAATACCTTTATCAAAGCCTATCGCCATATCGATAAGTTTCACGGCAACTCCAGTTTATTTACTTGGCTTTACAGAATCGCTACCAACGAAGCGCTCAGTTTTCTAGCGAAGAAGAAAAAGCGATTCTTTTTTTCCATTGACGATCACCAAGAGAAAATGGAATCCTACCTAGATCAGCCTGGAAATCTAAGCGGAGATGAGATTCAGCTAATCTTACAAAAGGCAATTCTAAAACTTCCTGATAAACAACGTCTGGTCTTTCACTTGAAATATCAAGAAGAACTGAGCTATCAGGAAATGAGCGAAATCACAGGTACAAGTGTGGGAGCCCTAAAGGCCAGCTACCACCATGCAGTTAAAAAAATTGAAGAATCTATAAAGTCAGAATAAACTATTGCGGTTAAAATCAGTCTAAAATCAGCGCATGGAAAAATTACCCAAACTAAGAGAATTTATAGCACCAGCCGGATATTTTGATCAACTACCTGATCAAATTATGGATTCCATTAAACCAAATAAAAGGAACACTTGGCTTCGTTATGCCGCTTCTATTGCACTGATCTTCAGTATAGGGTTGTGGCTTATTTATAATCCTGGCAAAGAAGTTCAGAAACTTACGTTGGAAGAAGAGATCAGTCTTTACATCGATAGTCAATATTGGACTGCAGAAGATGTACTGAGTATGACTGAAAACCCTGACGAGATTTTGGATCAAATAATTAATGAAGAAATCCCTGAAGACATAGAGCTATGGGGAGAGGAAGAACAAATTTGGTTTTAACTATGAAAACATATATCCTAACATTCGCAATTCTCCTTTTTGTCACCGGAATAAGCCTCGCTCAGCGTCCCAGCCAACGATACGATTCTGAAAAACTACAAGCGGCACGGATCGCATTTATCACTTCTAGATTGGATTTGAAACCTGAACAGGCAGAGAAATTCTGGCCAGTTTACAATCAATTCAATGATAACCGAGAGACTTATCTAAAAGAAATACGTAAACTCAGTGACTTAAGAAGTGGTGATATCTCAGAATCAGATGCTAAAAAAAGAATCGAGCAACGATTTGAGCTTCAGCGAAAAATCCTTTCAGAAGAGGAGAATTATACGAGTAATTTGAGTAAAATAATCAGCTACAATCAGCTATTAAAGCTAAATGGTCTTGCTAGGGACTTTTCCCGAACAGTCTATCAAAAGCAAAGAGGAAATAATCAGGATTAAAAAAAGCAACTGTTAAAGCCGCTTTTTTATAAAACCTCATTCTTTTTAATCAGGTCTCTGTTAGAAGAAGTTCTTCTTGAGCAGGTGCCGCCTCCTCTTTTTGATTCATGCTATTGATTCCCTTAATCGCAAGGAAAATTACAAATGCAACAATCATGAAGTCCACCACATTCTGAATGAACATACCATAATTCAATGTAAGGGCAGCGATTGCTTCACCAGCAGCGTCGACTCCCTCTAGCTTTAGGATACAGTTCAGTTTCTTGAAATCCATCCCACTGAGAAGCAAGCCTATTGGTGGCATGACAATGTCATTTACGAATAAAGCCACTATTTTCCCGAAGGCTACACCGATAATCAGACCTATAGCTGTGTCGATCACATTGCCTTTAAGGGTAAATTCTTTAAACTCTTTTAACATTCCCATAAGCTTGAGGTTAATTGGTTAAGGTTATTGAGTTAAAAAGTTGATTTTACACAGCTGACACTTCGAAAAATATCCTCAAATACAAATACCTAAATAAATTTTCGGCGGAGGTGATTAGTGTCTTTATCGTTCATAGTTGAGAAAAAATTCAAAAGTCAACGCTGTAATTTGATTAACATTGCCCCCATAACTACAACAAGAAAATGAAACCACCTATTGCAAAAAAAATAGCCGAAAAATTAGAAATTCACGATCATAAGCGCATCGATAATTACTATTGGATGAATGATCGTGAAAATCCTGAAGTGATCGACTACCTCAATCAAGAAAATCAATACGTAGCTCAGAAGCTGGAGGAAACAAAGAATTTTCAAACTTCGCTCTTTGAAGAAATGAAGGGAAGAATCAAAGAAGACGATCAGAGCGTTCCCTTCTACAAATCCGGTTATTTCTGGTATTCCCGTTATGAAAAAGGTGGTGAATATCCAATCTATTGTAGAAAGAAAGAGTTTCTTTCCTCACCGGAAGAAGTCATCTTAAATGTAAACTTACTTGCAGCAGGAAAAAACTACTATCAAGTCGGAGGGACATCAATCTCCACGAATCAAAAACTCTTGGCATTTGCGGCAGATGAGGTAGGTAGAAGAATCTATACTATCTGCTTCAAAGATTTGGAAACCGGGGAAATACTTGAAGATTATATTCCTGCAGTGACGGGCAATTTCAGCTGGGCAGCGGATAACCTGACCATCTTTTATTCAAAGCAAGACCCCGAAACTCTTCGCTCCTTTCAAATCTATTCCCATCAATTAGGTACTGATCCAGCAAAAGATCAGCTGATTTTTGAAGAAAAAGATGAGGAATTTAGTTGTATTATCCATAAAACTAAGTCAGAAAGATTTCTTCTTATTCACTCAGAGAGCTCGATATCTTCTGAGATATGGTTCTTGGAAACTGTACATCCCAAAGGAGATTTTCGATTGATTCAAGAGCGAATTTCTAATTTGGAATATGCTGCAGACCATTATGAAGATCATTTTTGGATCCGAACTAATCATGAAGCACAGAATTTCAAATTGGTAAAGGCCCCTATTGTAAATCCGGGAATCGAGAATTGGGAAGATGTGATTGGACATCGAAAAGACAGTCTCTTGGAGGACTTCGATATTTTCGCGGATTTCTTGGTAGTTCAGGAGCGAACCAATGGATTGGTACAGATTCAGATCAAACCTTGGGATAATTCGGAAGCTCATTACCTGGCATTCGATGAAGAAACCTATACTGCTTGGATAGGAACTAACCCAGAATTTAATACTGCCATTCTTCGATTTGGATATAATTCCTTGGTATTACCTGCCAGCACCTATGACTATCATATGGTAATGCATACCAAAACCTTGCTCAAACAGCAAGAAATAGTCGGAGGCTACGATTCATCTACTTACCAATCTTCAAGAATTTGGGCAAAAGCGGCGGATGATGTGATGGTACCAATCTCACTGATTTATCGGATTGACTCTTTTAATCCAGATGGTTCAAACCCATTACTATTATATTCTTATGGCTCTTACGGCTACAGTTCTGAAGCTTATTTTTCAAGCACGAGACTGAGCCTTTTGGATCGGGGGTTTGTATTTGCTATTGCGCATATCCGTGGTGGAGAGGACTTAGGAAGACATTGGTATGAAGATGGAAAAATGCTCAGAAAGCGAAATACATTTACTGATTTCATTGCCTGCGCAGAACATCTGATCACAGAAAAGTATACCTCTCCGTCACATCTCTATGCCATTGGTGGCAGTGCTGGTGGTCTGCTGATGGGAGCTGTCATGAATATGAGGCCCGAATTATTTAACGGGTTGATCGCTGCAGTGCCCTTTGTAGATGTGGTGACGACTATGCTTGATGAAAGTATTCCGCTTACTACTGGGGAATTTCAAGAATGGGGGAATCCAAAAGTCAAGGAATACTACGACTACATGCTCTCCTACTCGCCATATGATAATGTGACTGCGAAGGCTTACCCAAATCTCCTTGTCACTTCTGGATTGCATGATAGCCAAGTTCAATACTATGAGCCAACCAAATGGGTAGCCAAATTGCGCGAGCTCAAAACTGATCAAAATCTACTTTTGCTCCATACCAATATGGATGCAGGACATGGTGGCGCATCTGGAAGATTCAATGCGCTGAAAGAATTGGCTTTAGAATATACTTTTCTACTTTATTTAGAGGGAAAATGTAACATATAAAGCAATTATTATCAGTCTTTATTGAAATTGATCAGTCTTTGACTTGAAGGGTATAATCAAACAGGGAAATTGAAGAAATGGAAATTTTCCTACCTTTGAGTCAAACCTATTACTACCAAATTGATGAAAATTGCCCTTATAGCCCATGATGGAAAAAAAGCAGATATGATTCATTTTTTAAGTGGCTTCAAAGAACGTCTACTTAAAGCTGATATCGATCTTGTTGCTACAGGTACCACGGGTAATCATATCGAAAAAGCTGGATTTGATGTTCAGAAATTGCTTTCCGGACCAATCGGAGGTGATGCTCAAATCGCTGCAATGGCAGCTCAGAAAGAGCTGGATTTGGTTATTTTCTTTAGAGACCCGTTAGGTAAACACCCACATGAACCAGATGTGCAAATGCTGATGCGAATTTGTGACGTACACAATATTCCTCTTGCGACTAACCCCGCTTCAGCGGATCTGATGTTCAAAGCCATAACTCAAGACTTATAAATGGAACCTAAAACCATAAAAAAAATTGGTGTACTAACTTCAGGAGGAGATTCTCCTGGAATGAACGCTGCGATCCGTGCGGTTGTCCGCGCGGGATTATACTATAACCTCGATATGTATGGAATCTATCGAGGCTATGAAGGGATGATCCAAAATGACATCAAGAAACTTGAATCTCGTCACATCACACACGTTTTGGAGCGTGGGGGTACTTTCTTGAAATCCGCCAGGAGTGATGAGTTCAGAACTGTTGAGGGACGAAAAAAAGCCTATGATAATTTGAAAAGACATGGCATTGATGCTTTGGTAGTGATCGGTGGAGATGGTTCTTTAACTGGAGCGCATTTGTTCTACCAAGAATATGGCATTCCGGCAATTGGCCTTCCTGGTACGATTGATAATGACCTTTCCGGTACAGATTCTACGATAGGATTTGATACCGCATGCAATACAGCAATAGAGGCGATTGATAAGATTCGTGATACGGCAACTTCGCATGACCGTTTATTCTTTGTGGAAGTGATGGGTAGAGATGCTGGATTTATTGCTATTAACGCCGGAATTGGCAGTGCGGCAGCAGCAATTCTAATTCCTGAGAAAAAAATGCCCATCGAGCATTTAATAGAAAAATTAAAGATTCGAACCAAAGCAAAGAAGGCATCCAACATTATAATTGTCGCCGAAGGTGGTAAGAGTGGTGGAGCCGCGGAGATTGCCGCTACTGTCAAAAAACATCTTCCCTATTATGATATCAAAGTAACGATTCTAGGGCATCTCCAGCGTGGTGGAGCACCGAGCTCATATGATCGACTCCTTGCTTCCAAGCTTGGAGTTTCTGCCGTTGAGGGATTGCTAGCTGGGAAATATGATGTCATGGCTGGTCTGATTAATCATAAAGTAGTCTTTACTCCAATCATAAAAGCAATTGTCGACGATAAGAGTGTGGATGAGGATGATTTTAGAATTGCTAAAATTCTTTCTACTTAATTGCTTTGAATCTTTGAGATTGGTAAAGCTGAAAGATTAACCGCTTGATGCTGCTTCTGGAGAAGAAAATCAACTCGGAGGCAGGATGATAAAAATAAAACAAGAAAGCCTGATCGCTGATCAGGCTTTCTTGTTTATAAATTGTTGTTTTTTATTTCATCAACACAATACTCGAATTCTTCCCAAGTTTGACTTTACCTTCTGCATGGGCAGTTTCCCCAAGGGTATATAGTTTTGTGTTAAACCTGTCTGGAGCATCAACGACGATTTCTGTTTTACCCAAATTATGAATTACGAAAATCGCCTGATCGCCTGAGTTTCTGTTGTAAGCCATCACAGCCTTAGGGTAAGTCGCTATTGGTAGTTCCAAATCCCCGATGGCTAGGGCAGGATATGAATTTCTCAAGGCGATAAGACTTCTATAATGATTGAAATAGCTATTGGGATCTTCCTTCTGAATTGCCAAAGGTGTCACTGTAGCATCCGTGGTATAAACTGGCTCCATCCAACCAGTTCTTCCAGTATCTTTTTCTTTAACATCCCAGAGAAATGGCTCGCGGATATTCTCATCAGGTTTTAAGCCTAGCATCCCAATTTCTTCCCCGTAGTACAAATAAGGAGCGCCAGGCATCGTCAGTAGTATAGCGCTAGCTTGCTTGTAGCGGTCTAGATCAGATCCAAGTTCACTTAATAGTCTAGGCTGATCATGATTCGAGGAAATCGTGGCATCAATGAAATTTGGGTTAATTCCCTGATAGAAGTCTAATATATCTTTTTGCTTCTTTGCCAGTAGCATTCCGTTCTCAGTATTCAATGCTTCCAATAACGTGTAATGAAAATCAAAATTGAATAAAGCCGGTAGCCCGGGAAGATAAGGTGCAACGATTTCTTTTTTGTCATACACCTCTCCCACCAAATACACATCTGGCTTGATCGCTTCCATTTTGGCTCGAAATTCTTTCCAAAACGCATGATTATCCAAGGGTCTGTCATCTGGAAAAATATGCTTTGCCGCATCTAATCGGAAGCCATCAACTCCGATTTCTTCTAACCAAAACTTACCGATATCATAGATTTCTTCACGGACTTTAGGATTATCGTAATTCAAATCTGGCATCCCTCCTATAAAAAAACCGTAGTAAAAATCTTCTCCATTTCCTGGATCATGCCACTGTCGAATGTTATCACTATCCAGTGTAATCCCCTTTTTATTGATAGACTCGGCGATCGTGTCTTTTTGAGCCCAAACGTAATAATCTCGGTACGGATTATCTCGGCCTTTCCGAGCTTCCTCAAACCATGGATGGCCACTTCCACTGTGATTGATTATTAGATCGATCACAATCCTGATATCCCGCGCATGGGCTTCCGCTAAAAGATTTTTGAAATCCTGCATCGTGCCATAATCTGGATGGATTGCTTTGTAATCAGTGACATCGTACTTATGGTAGCTTGGAGACGGCATTATTGGCATAAACCATATCGCGTTTGCTCCGAGCTCCTTGACATAGTCGAGCTTTTCCATCACCCCATTCAAATCTCCAATCCCATCACCATCTGAATCATTGAATGACTGTACAAAAATCTCGTAAGTCACACCCGCTTGAGGCCAGTAGTTTTTTACTTCGGGATTTTTGTCGGTCGTACAGGCAGTTGCTACTGCGAGTCCAGCCATAAGTGTCAATTGAGTTTTCTTCATGGGTTCCCAATAAAAAGAAAAAGTCACTAAATGCAGTGACTTTTTCTTATAAATCAGTACTTAAGCTTAATTTCTGTTAACAGCATTAAGCATCTCAAATGCTTGCTCCAGTCGCTTTACAAAGTTTTCTTCCCCTTTTCTTAACCAGTTTCTTGGATCGTAATTTTTCTTATTTGGATTATCAGCTCCATCTGGATTGCCAAGTTGAGTCTGTAGATACGCCTCATTCTTTTTGTAATTCATCAAAATACCTTCCCAAAATGCCCACTGCATATCTGTATCGATATTCATTTTGATAGAGCCATAGCTATTTGCCGTTCTGATCTCTTCCAAAGTAGATCCTGATCCACCGTGGAACACAAAGTTCAACGGTTTGCCAGTAGTTCCGTATTTCTCGTTGATGAAATCCTGAGAATTTTTAAGAATTATAGGCTTCAGGGATACATTACCCGGCTTGTAAACGCCGTGTACATTTCCAAATGCTGCTGCTACGGTAAATAGCTCCCCGATCTGCTTCAAATGCTCATACGCATAGGCCACTTCCTCCGGCTGAGTATAGAGTTTGGAAGAATCAATATCTGAATTATCCACGCCATCTTCTTCTCCACCTGTGACACCAAGTTCAATCTCGATAGCCATATCTAGCTTCACAAATTCCTTGAAATAATTACAAGAAATTTCGACGTTTTCTTCCAAAGGCTCCTCCGAAAGGTCGAGCATGTGTGAGCTATATAGTGGACGCTTGCGAGCAGCATGATATGCTTTTCCTGCCTCCAAAAGGCCATCGATCCAAGGCAATAATTTCTTGGCAGCGTGATCTGTATGCAAGATTACAGGAACACCATATGCTTCAGCCATCAAATGCACGTGGTGTGCTCCCGAAATTCCTCCTGCTATACTTGCTTGCTGCCTATCATTAGCAAGTGACTTACCTGCAAAAAATTGAGCGCCCCCATTGGAAAACTGGATGATCACTGGAGAATTCAATTTCTTTGCAGTCTCCAAAACAGCATTTACTGAATTGGTATTGATGACGTTCACTGCAGGCATCGCAAACTCATTTTCTTTCGCATATGCGTAAAGATCCTTTAGCTCTTCGCCGTATTTTACTCCCGGTTTAAATTTCATATGATTTAGGTTTGATTATCTCTTAATAAAGCGCTTCACCAGCACATTTTTAGTATCGTACGCTTCAAAGATATAAATCCCAACTTTAATATTCCTTACATCCAATTCTAATTTCTGGTTATTCGCTCCAATTACACCTTCTAGAAGCGTGCGACCAGTCAGGTCTAAAATTCTGTAATTAGATCCTACCATTTCCACTGGAAGCTCGATTGTGAGCCAGCCCGAAGTAGGAACTGGATAGAGTTTAAACTCTCCCGTCGGCTTGATTTCTTTTGGTACATCCGTGACAAAATCTACCTGAAGGATACCTGCTTTCGGAGTTGTAAGCTTTTTATCAGTAAACAAATAAAACTCACTGGACCTGAAGTTAAAGTTTACCGTAGCAGAAGCTATATTGAATTCTTCGCCGGTAAAGTAATTGTACCATTTCCCTGTTTTGGGAAAGCTAAGTGGGATATTCCCTACGTTTGACAAGCCAAAATTACCGTACATGACCACATTCAGATCCGTACTTTCCAGGATAATGGACTTTACTGTACCACCTAAGCTAAGCGTAGTTTTTGCCGGTTTGCTGAAAACAGGGTTTTCCTTCTTGAGCTTGATCATTTCTTGGTACAATTGAAATAATCGCTGCCGTTCAGGATTGTCCAAGTAATTCCATCGAGTCGGTTTGATAGCCAAGCGATCATTATTCAATTCCACATCGTAACCAAACTCCCCAAACTGCCAGATCATTTTTGGGCCTGGAATTCCAAAGTAGAAAGCTGTCAATAATTGATTTCTGTTGACAGCATTTTCCAAAGCTTTCAGATTAATCGGAGAAGTCGCTCCAAAATTTAAGGTCTCCCACATCACGCGTTCCTCATCATGAGACTCTTGATAAGGGATCAGATTGGGTTCTTTCCATCCCCGTGAACCATAATATGCCCAATTGAAATCCTTGAGTTGACCTTTGGCCATTTCCCGGAAATCAAAATTCATATTTCCCCAAAAGATCATCCCATAATCAGCCAATTCCCTCTCCTCATCATTAGCGGACAAATGCTCCAAAATCACATAGGTATTCGGATGATTTGCTTTGATCCGATCGTAGATGTGTTTCCAAATTTTGATTCGAGATGGATCATATTGAGACCAAGTGGTGACATTGTTTCCTGTATTTACCTGAGTGAAGCCTTTGGATAGATCAAATCTGAATCCGTCGACCTTATACTCAGTCAACCAATAATTAGTAACAGAATCAACAAAAGCCTTGGTGTATTTACTTTCGTGATTGAAGTCATAACCCACATTAAAAGGGTGAGTAGCCACTCGATTAAACCAAGGACTATCGGAAGTCGGTGCGCCATAATCTCCGTCATTGTAAAGACGAACCATAGGATTTTGACCGAATGCATGATTCAAAACCATATCCAAAATGACCGCGATCCCTTTGCCATGTGCTTCATCAATTAATTCTTTCAGCTGATTTTTGGTGCCGTAATATTTATCAGGAGCAAAAAAGAAGGAAGGATTGTACCCCCAAGATAAATTCCCCTCAAACTCTCCAACCGGCATCAATTCGATGGCATTCACACCCAGACTTTTGAGGTAATCCAGTCGCTCGATTACAGCAGCATAATTTCTTCGCTCATCAAAGTCACGAACTAAAAGCTCATAAACTACCAAATTTTCCGGCTTAGGTTTGATAAAACTCGTGTTTTTCCAAGTGTAAGGCTCTTGCCCAGTCTGTAAATAAGTCGCCTGAAATGACGTCTTTCCAGTCGGATAAGGCAATAAACCTGGATACCTATTTTGAGTGATGATTTCTTGATCGTTGTTTGGGTCGGAAGTTTTATCTGCGTAAGGATCTCCTATTCGTATCAAACCGTCCACGAGGTATTGAAAAATGTATTCTTTTTTAGGAACTAGATTCGAAATTTTAAGCCAGAAAATTTCTCCATCGGAAGTTCTGTTCATTTGGTAGGCCGCTGATTTTTCCCAATTATTGAAATCGCCGATAACTTGTACCAATTTTTTCTTTGGTGCATTTAAGGCCAAAATTACCTCTGTATCCGAGAGGTAGTTGATTCCTAATTTTACTCCTACTGGTAAAGGTGCAATGATGGATGGTGTAAAAACTTCAATAGCGACAGTTTCAGTGTCTGTAAAAGTCCCACTGCTTGCTCTAGCGACAAGTTTAAAATTACCGGCTGCCGCGGCCGTATACA
>Ga0222706_1000038_pt1 | contig 67530 bp, 67 predicted proteins | sample AntAcemetage1572_FD_179829 | JGI IMG/M metagenome (GOLD analysis project Ga0222706, IMG submission 179829) | Saline water microbial communities from Ace Lake, Antarctica - #1572 | ecosystem: Environmental > Aquatic > Non-marine Saline and Alkaline > Saline | place: Antarctica: Ace Lake...
CACGGTATCGGGCAGCGCTGCTGGCGGCTTGATCGGGGGGACGGTGGCAGTGCGACGAACCATATGAAAAGTTTAGCCGCAAGTTGTGGGGGGAGCGATTTTGGTTGGGGGGGGGTGAACAGATACCAACGCCACACGCCAGAAAGACGTGTCGTTCGCCAACACCACCTTCGTGGAAGAGGTGCGGATGGCAGTGAAGGCCAATTCAGGCATCACCTCGATTGCCCAGCTCGGCGGCAAAAACGTGGCCACCACCACCGGCACCACCTCGGTGCAGACGTTGCGCAAAAACGAGCGCGCCACCGGTTTGGACTTCAAAGAGATCTACGGCAAAGACCACGCCGACAGCTTCTTGCTGCTTGAGTCGGGTCGCGCCGACGCCTTTGTGATGGACGGCGCCATCTTGGCGGGCAACATCGCCAACGCCAAAAACCCTGCCGATTTCAAGATCGTGGGCGAGGTGCTGAGCGTGGAGCCGATCGCCATCATGATGCGCAAGGACGACGCGGCGTTGAAGAAAATCGCCGATGACACCATCGCCGAGCTGATCAAAACCGGCGAAATGCAGAAAATCTGGGACAAGTGGTTCATGCAGCCAATCCCACCGCGCAATGCGCGCATCGGCCTGCCAGCCAGCGAGAGCACCAAGGCAGCCTGGGCCATGCCCAACAACAAGCCGATGGAAGACTACGCCAAGAAGTAATCGGCGTTTGACGCCAGCCCAGCCCCGACGGGTGCATCACTCGGTCGGGGCTTTTTGTGGGCGGCGCACCCGACCCAAGAACAACAGGAGCCAAGATGACGTGGGACTGGCAGGTATTTTTGAACGACGACGGCAGCGGCCGCACCTACCTTCAGTGGATGATTGACGCCTGGGGCTGGACGTTGTCGGTCGCCGCTTGCGCCTGGGTGGTTGCGATGCTGGTTGGTGCGCTGGTGGGCACCGTGCGCACCCTGCCCAACAACCCGTGGCTGGTGCGGCTGGCCAATGTATGGGTGGAGTTGTTTCGCAACATTCCGCTGCTGGTGCAGATCTTCCTGTGGTACTTCGTGTTGCCGAAGATTTTCCCGGCGCTGCTGCAGGTCTCGGGCTTTGTGCTGGTGGTGCTGGCGCTGGGCTTTTTCACCTCGGCAAGGATCGCCGAGCAGGTGCGCGCCGGTATTCAGGCACTGCCGCGAGGCCAGCGCCTGGCGGGCATGGCGATGGGATTCACCACCGTCCAAGCCTATCGCTACGTGTTGCTGCCGATGGCGGTGCGCATTATTCTGCCGCCGCTGACCAGCGAGTCGATGAACCTGCTGAAAAACTCGTCGGTGGCGTTTGCGGTGTCGATCGCCGAGCTCACCATGTTTGCCATGCAAGCGCAGGAAGAAACCTCGCGCGGCATCGAGATCTACATTGCTGTAACCGCGCTCTATGCCATCTCGGCGTTCGCGGTCAACCGTGTGTTTGCCTTCATCGAGAAGAAAGCGCAGATACCGGGCTATATCGTGGCAGGCGCCACAGGCGGGGGTCATTGACATGGGCGACCTCGACCTGACTTTTGTCAACTGGGAAATCATCAGCAACTTTGTGGTGAGCGGCTTCTGGTTCAGCGTGCAGCTGACCGTGATTGCCACCCTGGGCGGCATCTTCTTTGGCACCATCCTCGCGCTGATGCGTTTGTCGGGCAAGCGGCTGCTGATGATTCCGGCCACCATCTATGTCAACGGCATGCGCAGCATCCCGCTGGTGATGGTGATCCTGTGGTTCTTCCTGCTGGTGCCCGCCATCATTGGCAAGCCCATTGGGGCCGAAATGTCGGCCACCATCACCTTCATTGCGTTTGAGGCGGCGTATTTCAGCGAGATCATGCGCGCGGGCATCCAGTCCATTCCCAAAGGCCAGGTGCATGCGGGCCAGGCACTGGGCATGAGCTACAGCCAGAACATGCGCCTGGTGGTGCTGCCGCAGGCGTTTCGCAACATGCTGCCGGTGCTGCTCACGCAGACCATCATCTTGTTTCAGGACACCTCGCTGGTCTACGCGATTGGCGCTTACGACATGCTCAAGGGCTTTGTGACCGCAGGCAAAATTTACGGGCGGCCTGAAGAGGCCTACATCCTGGCCGCCATCGTTTACTTCGTGGTGTGTTTTGGCATGTCGTGGATGGTCAAGCGGCTGCAAAACAAGATCGCCATCATTCGCTAACCCGTGGCTTCAGGTGAACAACATGATTGAAATCAAAAACATTTCCAAATGGTATGGCCCGGTGCAGGTATTGACCGACTGCAATGTGAAGATCGAAAAGGGCGATGTGGTCGTGGTTTGCGGCCCATCGGGTTCGGGCAAGTCCACCCTCATCAAGACAGTTAACGGGCTGGAGCCGATCCAAAAGGGCGAAATCTACGTGGACGGCATTGGCCTGCACGAGGCCAAAACCAACCTGCCCAAGCTGCGCAGCCGGGTCGGTATGGTGTTCCAGCACTTCGAGCTGTTCCCGCACCTGAGCGTGACGGAGAACCTCACCATCGCGCAGATCAAGGTGCTGGGCCGCAGCGCCGATGAGGCCAAGGCGCGCGGTCTGAAAATGCTGGACCGCGTGGGTCTGATGGTGCACAAGGACAAGTTCCCCGGCCAGCTCTCGGGTGGCCAGCAGCAACGGGTGGCGATCGCGCGCGCGCTCTCGATGGACCCGATCGTGATGCTGTTCGACGAGCCCACCTCGGCGCTTGACCCGGAAATGGTTGGCGAGGTGCTCGATGTGATGGTGACGCTGGCCAAAGACGGCATGACCATGATGGTGGTGACGCACGAGATGGGCTTTGCGCGCAAGGTGGCGAGCCGCGTGATCTTCATCGACGTGGGCGGCCGCATCTTGGAAGACTGTTCCACCAACGAGTTCTTCAACCACCCAGAAAACCGCCAGGAACGCACCAAAGATTTCCTCTCGAAGATCCTGGGGCACTGAAAAGGCGGGGGTTTCGGCGGTTGGCTACCATGGGCTTTCCCAAGCTTTTCATGCCGCCTGTGCCGTTCACCTACTCCCTGCTTTGTTTCTCCTCAAGGCTGCGCCATGCAGCGCGCTGGGCCGCAGGCCTGGTTTTGTTGCTCGCGCTGATGCCCGCGAGTGCCTTCGATCTGCAAGGGCATCGCGGTGCACGTGGCCTGGGACCCGAGAACACGCTGGCCGGATTTGGGACTGCGTTGCTCATTGGCGTGACCACACTGGAACTTGACATCGCGATCAGCGCCGACGGTGTGCCGGTGGTCTCGCACGACCCGGCGCTCAGCCCTGACATCACCCGCGACGCCAGCGGCCGCTGGCTTCAAGCACGCGGTCAGGCGATCCACCGCCTCACGCTGGCCGAACTGCAGACCTGGGACGTGGGCCGCATCAACCCGGTGAGCCGCTACGCGGTCGACTTTGCGGAGCAGGTGCCGCAAGACGGCGAGCGCATCCCAACGCTGGCCGCCGTGTTTGAGCGGGTGCGTTCACTCGGTGCCAACCATGTGCGTTTCAACATCGAAACCAAGCTGCAACCCAACGGCGCTGTGCCGACAGCCAGCGCCGAGGTGTTTGTGCGCGCCATCCTGGAAGTGGTTCGCGCAAACGGCATGGCGCAGCGCGTGAGCCTGCAAAGCTTTGACTGGCGCACGCTGCAGATTGCGCGCCAACTTGCGCCCGAAATACCGACCACATTTCTGACTGCGCAGCTGCCCCGCTTCGACACAGTGGCCAGCGGGGACTGGACGCTGGGTCTGCGCGCCACCGATTTCGACACCACCGCCGACATGGTCGCCGCCGCCGGTGGCAAAACCTGGTCGCCGCACCACAGCAACTTGAGCCAGGCGGTGCTGAAGCGCGCCCGAGCACTCGGTCTGCGCGTGATTCCCTGGACCGCGAACGAGCCGGCCGACATGGAGCGTCTGCTCGACTGGGGTGTGGACGGCATCATCACCGACCGCCCCGACCGCCTGCGCAGCGTGATGCAGCAGCGTGGCATGGCGCTGCCGCCGCGCGTTGAACCGCTGAGTGTCTTGCCGGTGCAGCCACTCTCGCGCTGAGCACCGGCCACTCTGGCGCCTGCCACTGTGTAAGTTCTCTGCGAAGGCTGCGACCTATGCAGCAGGTCAACAAGGAGCGTCCATGAAATCCCCATCCAACTTTCGTCGCGGTGCACAAGCCGCCACGGCCTTGGCCAGCCTGTCTGGTCTGGTACTGCTTGCGCTGCCGGTTCAGGCTGCGCGATGCGAAGTGAACGCCGGCGCGCAGCCACCGGCCGTGGTCGAGCTCTACACCTCGCAAAGCTGCAGCTCCTGCCCGCCGGCCGACCGCTGGCTCACCACCCTGAAGGACCAGCCGGGGGTGATCGCGCTGGGCTTTCACGTGAACTACTGGAACCACCTGGGTTGGGCCGACCCGTTCGCCACGCCGCAGACCACCGAGCGCCAGCGCCAAATCAAAGAGGCCATCCGCGGTAAATATGTCTACACGCCGCAGGTGGTGCTCAACGGCGCAGACCACCGGGGCTGGCGCGACCAGCGGGCCAATGATCTGCCTGCCCTGCCCGTTGCGGACGCACCCAGCCTGCGCCTGGTGCGGGAAGGCCAACGGGTGACGGCGCAGATCGGCGCCGGCAAGGGCTCGACCAGCCTGGGCGGCTACTGGGCGGTGCTCCAGGACGACCAGCGCAGCGCGGTCACGCGGGGCGAAAACGCGGGCGAAACGCTGCGCAACGACCATGTGGTGCGGCTGTACCAGCCGGTGGCGCCCTGGTCGGCCAACCAGCCCAAGCAACAGACGCTGAGCCTGACCGCGACTGCAGGGCAGCGTGTGGTTTTTGTGGTGACCCAGGCCGATGGCTTAAAGCCGGTGCAGGCCGCCGTCCTCAGCTGCGTTGGTTGATCTGCACGGTCACGGACGCGGGCGCTGGCGCCACAGCAGCCAGCCCCAGAAGCCAGCCAAGGCCAGGTAGTTCGCCCAAAGAAATCCCGGCTGGTTCCAAGCCACGCCGTCGAATCCCCAGTATGTCAGCGGGTAGAACACCGGCGACGGAAAGAACTCGGCCGAGTGGGTGAACACATCGATCACGATGTGCGACCACCAGCCCAGCAGCGGCCACCAGAACGACCGGCGCCAGACCCACACCAGCCCTGTCACCAGGGCTGCCACCAGTGCGCTGTGGAAAACGCAATGCAGGTGATGGGCCCAGAGGCTCACCGCCTGCGGCATTGGCGGCTCCTGCCCGGGCAATGCGGTGGCGTACTGCCACCAGTCGGCGCTGGACAAATTGACCACCGACCAGCCTGTGACCGGCAGCATATGGCCCAGGTCGGGCAGAATCGCTAGTCCCACCGTGCAGACCCAGAGCGTGGCGGGTGGGCGCCTGGGCGCTACAGCCACCACCGCGGCCCCTGCCCACAGACCATGCGCCAGGATATCCATCGTTGAGCGCTGTTTACTGGCTCAACGAAGCAGCATCATTTGGCCGGCTGGATGTCAGTCACCAGCATCTTGCCGCCTTCGTCGGACACGGCAAATCGCACCTTGTCGCCCACCGCCACCTTGTCCAGCATGGCCGGGTCTTTTGCGGTGAACACCATGGTCATGGGTGGCATGTCCAGGTTCTTGATCGGGCCATGCTTGATGGTGAGCTTGCCGGTGTCCTTGCTGATCTTGCGAATCTCGCCTTCGGCCATCTCGGCCGAGTGGGTCATGCCGCCCATGGGTGCGGCGACGGCCGGGGCGGTGGTCTGGGCAGCGGCAGGCAGAGAAACACCCAAAGGCAGGGCCAATGCGGTGGCCAGGGCCAGGGCAGAGATAGATTTCATGGGTGATTCCTTCAGGTGTAACGTTGAAAAACTGTGGTGCTGCCGTCTTTGGCGACGAGCAACACCTCGTAGGGGTCCTTGCGACCGCCGTACTCGGGGCCGTCCATGCCGGGCGAGCCTAGCGGCATGCGCGGCACCGATAGCCCCAGCGCTTGAGGCTTTTCTTTCAGCAGGCGCTGGATCTCGCGCGCCGGCACGTGACCCTCGATCACATAGCCATCCACCAGCGCGGTGTGGCAGGAGCCGAATTTCTGCGGCATGCCGAGTCGGCTGCGCATGGCGGTGTTGCCGGTGTCGAAGGTCTGTGTGCGAAAACCGTTGGCTTCCAGGTAGACCATCCAGTCTTTGCAGCAGCCGCAGTTCGGATCTTTCCAGACCTGCACCAGCGGGCCAACCTTGGGGGGAGCAGACTGCGCCAGCGCCCAGGCAGGCAGGCAGGCGGCAGCAGCCAAGACGGCGACGAGGTGCCTACGGCGCAGGCCGTGCGGCTCAGAGTTTGGGCTTGCTTTGTCCATCGTTCTTGGCTCCGGTAGATGCTTTGACCACAATTTTTCCCATCATGCCGGCCTCGAAGTGGCCGGGCAGCAGGCAGGCGAAGTCAAATTCGCCGGGTCGGTTGAAGGTCCAGATGATCTCGCCGGTTTTGCCCGGCGCCACATGGGCCATGTAAGGCTCTTCGTGTTCCATGTTGGGGAAACGCTTCATGAGCTCGGCGTGTTCGGCCAGCTCCTTTTGCGTGCCGATCACCAGCTCGTGCATCACTTTGCCCGTGTTGGTCAGGGTGAGTCGCAGCGTCTCGCCTTGGGCGACCTCAATACGCTCCGGGGTGAAGCGCATGTTGTCGCCCATCTGGATGGCGATGGTGCGCTTGGCGGCCTTGGCCTGCCCGGCGATGCCCCAGGCCTTCTGCTCCATACGAACGGGGCCAGCCTTCTTGGCGTGGGCTTCGTCACCATGGGCGAAGGCGGGTGATGCGCCCAGCAGCAGCAAGGACAGGAGAAGGGGTGAAGCGGCGAATTTCATCGGCGAGGTCTTTCGTGTTGGTTCGTGGCAAAGAAGTGTGGCGGAGGTGTCGGGCAAGTCCGCTCAATGCTTGCCGTGGCCACCCTTGGGCTTGACCGCTTGGGCGTTGGCAGGTGACGGTTTTTCCATAGGCGCATTCGATGGGCTGGACGGATTGTTGAGCCCTGTCACCGGACGACCATCGGCACTCACCTCGGACTTGAACCGCGCAGGCTCGGCCATTGCGCCGGTGTATTCAAAGGCCGAGGTGCCGGGTGGATGCTGGTACCAGCCAGGGTCTTTGTAGTCGCCGGGTTTTTGGTCTTTGCGCACCTTGAACACGGTGAACATGCCGCCCATCTCCAGCGAGCCGTACTGACCGGTGCCGGTCATCATGGGCGCGGTGTTGTCGGGGATCTGCATCTCCATCTCGCCCATGTCGGCCATGCCACGTTCGCCCATCACCATGTAGTCGGGCGCCACCTTGTTGATCTTGCCCACCAGGCCCCGGTGGTCGATACCGATCATGGTCGGCACATCGTGCCCCATCGCGTTCATGGTGTGGTGGCTCTTGTGGCAATGCATCGCCCAGTCGCCCTCTTCGTCGGCCAGCAGCTCGATCTGGCGCATCTGGCCGACCGCCACATCGGTGGTCACCTCGTACCAGCGCGAGCCGGGTGGCGTGGGTCCGCCATCGGTACCAGTCACCTGGAATTCGTGGCCGTGCAGGTGGATGGGGTGGTTGGTCATGGTGAGGTTGCCGACGCGGATGCGCACCTTGTCGTTCAGTCGCACGTTGAGCGTGTCAATGGCTGGAAAGATACGGCTGTTCCAGCTCCAGATGTTGAAGTCCAGCATGGTGTTGATCTGGGGCGTGCGAGCACCCGGCTCGACGTCAAAGGCATTCAGCAGGAAACAGAAATCGCGGTCCACCTCGCTGATATTGGGGTGCTTTTCCTTGGGGTGGGTAACCCAAAAGCCCATCATGCCCATAGCCATCTGCGTCATCTCGTCGGCATGCGGGTGGTACATGAAGGTACCCGGGCGGCGCGCCACGAATTCGTAAACATAGGTCTTGCCCACGGGAATCGCCTTCTGGTTCAAACCAGCCACGCCGTCCATGCCATTGGGCAGGCGCTGACCGTGCCAGTGGATGCTGGTGTGCTCGGGCAGTTTGTTGGTGACATAAATCCGCACGCGATCGCCCTCGACCACCTCGATGGTCGGGCCTGGGCTCTGGCCGTTGTAGCCCCACATGTTGACCTTGAAGCCTGGAGACATTTCGCGCACCACCGGCTCGGCCACGAGGTGGAATTCCTTGACGTTGTTGTTCATGCGCCAAGGCAGTGTCCAGCCGTTGAGCGTGACCACCGGGTTGTACGGGCGCCCAGTCTGAGGCACCAGGGGCGGGGCCATGTTGACCGAGGTCTGGATCACCGGCTCGGGCAAAGCGGCCATGGCCGAGCGGGCCACGGCCACGCTGGCGAGCGACACCGCGGCACCGGCAAAAAACTGTCGACGGGCGTTGGGCGTGTTGGGGGTTTGGGTCATGTTGGTTTGTCCTGATTCAATGTGCTGGAGCGGCTGCCTCGGCGCCACCGCCGCCGGGTGACACAAACGTCGTCGGTGCGCCACCCTGCAGCGTCCACTGGAAATCGGCCTGTGCCAGCCAGAAATCTCGTTGCGCGTCGATTGCATCGACCTCAGCGGCTGCTTGGTTGCTCACCTCGCCCAGCAGGTCCCAGACGCTTTTGAGCATGCCGTTGTAGTGCAGCACCGTCTCTTCGGTGATGTAGGTGCGCAATCTCAGCACATCGTCGCGGCTGGTGCGGGCCATCGAATGGCTGGCTTGATAGACCCTGAAGGCGGTCTCTGAGGCGACGCGGTTGCGCACCGCGTCGATACCGGGCACATGCGCCTGTACGCCAGCCAGTCGCTGCTGCCAGACTTCTCGCGTCATCGGCCGGTCGGGCACTGGGGGAAGGTCATCCGGCAGACCGAGACGGGTATCGGTTCCACTCAGGCGCAGGAGTTGGAGCAACGCATTTTCGCGTGTGGCGACTTCCAGCTGCGCCTGCTGCAGTCCCTTGCGCGCTTGAATGTGGGCGAGCTGGAAGGGTGTGGCCTGCAAAGGGCTCCAGTTGCCCACCTTGACCATGCGCTGCCCGAGTTCGTTGCCGGCCTCGGCGCTGGTCAGCTCGGCCTGGCGGAACCTCAGCGCCTTGCGGGCAGCAACGGCCTGCACCCAAAGCTTTCTGGCATCCACCGCCACTTCCAGCAACTCGTCTGTGCCTTCCACGCGGCGTTGCATGCTCGGGTCGACTTCCTCGAATCGACCATCCTCGATCTGCTTCACGGCGCTCGCGCCGAGTCGGTTCTGGGTGCGTGCCAGGTCAAGGTGGACACGCCAGGCCTGACGCACCACATCGGCTGGCGTCATCAGTGGCAAATTGGGCACGGGTGCTTGCACCTCAGCTGCTGGTTTCAGGTTGGCACTCTCCCACTTCAGCAAATCAACGTGGCCCCGCTTGAATTGGGCCACGGCCTCGTTGGCGCTGCGCCAGTCGGTCAGGGGAGGCGCTGCGCCAGCCTGCTGGGCCGCAGCAGCCAGTGGCAGCAGCACAAAGGCGAGCAGAGTCCCAAGACTTTTGGCCGACCAGCTGGGTTTGAGTCGCATAGCGGTTTTCCTTGAGGGTTGTCAAACTGAAGTGCAGTCTAGAAAGGCCATGGCAACAGCCACCTGTCGGTTGCATGACAAATCTGTCATCTTGGGTTTTATCCCCTGCCAGAGGGGCAAACTATGTCGCATGAACATCCTGATCGTGGAAGACGAGCCAAAAACGGGCGAATACCTGCGCCAGGGGCTGCGCGAAGCCGGCTTCACTGTAGACCTTGCCACCCGCGGCAACGACGGCCTGCATCTCGCGCTGGAAGGTCAGCACGACCTGGTGATTCTGGACGTCATGCTGCCCGAGCTCGACGGCTGGCAGGTGCTCAAAGGCTTGCGCAGCATGGGGCGCCAGATGCCGGTGCTGTTTCTGACCGCACGCGATCAGGTGGAAGACCGGGTTCGTGGGCTGGAGCTGGGCGCCGACGATTACTTGGTTAAACCGTTTTCGTTTGCCGAACTGCTGGCTCGGGTGCGGGTGATCTTGCGACGCGGGCGACCCAGCCAGGAAGTCACCGCCCTGCTGTTGGCCGATCTGGAGTTGGATCTGTTGCGCCGACGGGTGCTGCGCGCGGGCAAGCGCATCGATCTCACCGCAAAAGAATTCGGCCTGCTGGAGCTTCTGATGCGCCGCCAGGGCGAGGTGCTGCCGCGCTCGCTGATCGCCTCCCAAGTCTGGGACCTGAACTTCGACAGCGACACCAATGTGATTGATGTCGCTGTGCGCCGCCTGCGCGCCAAGGTCGACGAAGGCTTCGAGCCGCGCCTCATCCACACCGTGCGCGGCATGGGCTACGTGATGGAAATTCCGGAGACTGGCGCGTGAGCTGGGGTCCGGGCCTGCGCTTGACCCTTACCGCACGACTCACGCTGCTCTTCACCGCCGTGTTGCTGGCGGTGCTGTGCGGGCTGGGCGTGATGGTGACCCTCGCCAACCAAGCGCACTTTGTCGATCTCGACCGCGATTACCTGACAGACAAGGCCGCGTTGGTGCGCAAAGTGGTCGCTGGCAGCCCCGATCTCGACCAGATGTCCCAGCGGCTGCAGGAGCTGCTGCAAAGCCACACTGGTCTGTACGTGCGGCTGGCATTGGGGCCACAGACGCTTTATGGAGAAGAGGCCAACACCTTTCCCGTCGACATCATGTCCACCACGGGCAGGCTGGAGCCAATCGATTGGCCCTGGGATGGCAGCCTGCTGCGCGGTGCGGCGGTGGCGTTGCCCGCACCCACTTTTCTGGGTGGTGACGCGGCGCCCAGCCTTCGCCTGCTGCTCGCGATGGACATGCACCACCACACCCACTTCATGGAAGAGCTGCAAAACAGCCTCATGGTCTACCTGCTGGCGGCGAGCTTGGCCAGCGGCCTGCTGGCCTGGTGGGCGGCGCGCCGAGGTCTGGCGCCGCTGCGCGACATGCGCGAACGCGCCCGGCGCGTGACGGCCAACCAGCTCGACGAGCGCATGCCGGTGGGCAGCGTGCCGGTGGAAATGGCGGAACTGGCGCAGGAACTCAACACCATGCTGGAGCGGCTTCAGCGCGATTTCCAGCGCCTGTCCGAATTCTCCAGCGACCTCGCCCACGAGCTGCGCACGCCCATCAGCAACCTGCTGACCCAGACCCAGGTCACGCTGGCGCAGCCGCGGGAGGCCGCCGTCTACCGCGACACGCTGGCCTCAAACGCCGAAGAGTTCCAGCGCCTGGGCCGAATGGTGTCCGACATGCTGCTGCTGGCCAAGACCCAGCACGGCCTGGCCCTGCCCCACCGCGAGCCGGTTGCGCTGCACCAGGCGACACAGGCCTTGTTGGATTTTTTCGATGTGGTGGCTGAAGAAAAGGGCGTCACGCTGGTGCTCGAAGGCGAAGCCACCATCCAGGGCGACCGGCTGATGCTGCAGCGCGCGATCAGCAACCTGCTCTCCAATGCGATTCGCCATGCGCCCGAGCACAGCCGGGTGCATGTTTCGGTGGGCCACACCGACGGCATGGCTTCACTGTGTGTCGACAACGCCGGTCCGCCAATCGCACCCGAGCATCTGCCGCGTCTGTTTGACCGCTTCTACCGCGTCGACAAATCTCGCACCCACCTCAGCACCGAGGGCACCGGCCTGGGCCTGGCAATCACGCGCGCCATCATGGAAGCGCACGGGGGCACGGTGTCGGTGGCGTCCACCGCACAACGCACCCGCTTTTGCCTGCAGTTTCCCGCCGCTTGAGCGCCCCCGCTGGTCTGGAAGGTACCAAGACCGCGTGCTAATGTCGCGCCCATGTCCACCCGCATCCGCTACACCCTGCTCTCACTGCGCGATCTCGCTGTCTCCATCGGGCCGTTCGCGCTGCTGACGGTGTTGCTGCTGGCGCTTGCGTATTGGTGGCTGGATCCCAACCCGCCCAAGCGCGTGGTGCTGGCGACCGGGCCGGATCAAAGCGCCTACGACGAGTTCGGAAAACGCTACGCCGACGCGCTGGCGCGCTACGGCATCGCGGTGGAGCTGCTGCCCTCGGAAGGCTCATCGGACAACCTGGAGCTGATCCGCTCGGGCAAGGCCGATCTGGGTTTTGTGCAGGGCGGCAGTGCCGATATCGGCTACGACGAAGAAGAAACCATCGTGTCGCTGGGCAGCCTGTTTGTGGAGCCGCTGTGGTTGTTCTACCGCGAAGGCTCGGCGCGCGATCTGCCGCAAGACGGCACAGCCACCACCCTGGCCGATATCAAGGGCTGGCGCGTCAATGTGGGCACGCCCGGCAGCGGGGTGCCGCGCCTGTTCTCGACCCTGCTCGACGTCAATCGGGTGGAGAAAAGCGAGATGCGCCTGAGCGAGCTGTCGCAGACGCCAGCCACGGTCGCGTTTCTTGACGGCGAGCTCGATGCGCTGGTGTTCGCCTCGGCGCCTGAATCGCTGATGGTGCAAATGCTGCTGCAGTCGCCCGGCATCAAGCTGCTCGACTTCGCGCAGAGCGAGGCCTATTCGCGCCGCTTCGGCTACCTCACGCCGGTGGTCATGCCGCAGGGCGTGGTGGACCTGGCGAAGAACATCCCCGAGCGCGACATGCGGCTGGTGGCCTCCACCACCAGCCTGCTGGCCAGCACCAAAACCCACCCAGCTATTCTGCAGCTGTTCGCGCAAACCGCCACCAGCTTGCATGGCGGCTCCAGCTGGTTCAGCCGGGCGGGCGAGTACCCCAGCCTGGAACACAGCGAGGTGCCGCTGTCGCCCGAGGCGGTGCGCGCGATCCGAAGCGGGCCGCCGTTTCTGCAGCGCTACCTGCCGTTCTGGCAAGCCAATCTGGTCGAGCGCATGTGGCTGGTGATGGGCCTGATCATCGCGCTGGCGCTGCCGCTGTCGCGCATCGTGCCGCCGCTCTATACCTTTCGCATCCGCTCGCGGGTGTTCCGCTGGTATGCCGAGTTGCGCGACATTGAGCAGCACCACGAGACCGGTGGCGCAGGCTCGATTCCCGAGCTGCTGGAGCAGCTCGATGCGATGGAGAGCAAGGTGGAAAAGGTGGTGGTGCCGCTGTCGTACACCGACGAGCTGTACGCATTGCGCAGCAACATCGGCCTGGTGCGCAAGAAGCTGCTGCGCAAGGGCTGAGGCCTTGCGCGCCCGTCAATTGCGCGCGCTGTTGTCTCGCGCTTGGCGGGCGACCGAATCAAGTGCGTCGTCCACCACCCCATGCTCTGCCACCACCCGCAGCAGACCGGCGCGCTGCAGCCGATCCAGCCCGGAGCGGCTAAGCGACACCGATCGGCCTTGAGGCGCGGTGAACAAGAAAATACTGCCGTGGGGGCTGGCCCAGGTGAGCTGGCAGCGCTGGGTTTGCCCGTTTTCCTGCAAATCGATCCAGGCGCCGACCCGCAGCACGGCAGCGGCCATGGGGCTCAGTTCCTGCCAATCGCTGGTGAGCCGCTGGGTTTCGGCGAAATCGGGCATGGGCAGCATCTCGGTATCGGTCATAAAGCCGGACTCGCGTGCCTCGGTCTCGCGGATCCAAGGCTCAGGTTCACGCGCCCTGCGCTGGCTGGGTGGCTCGTCATCCAAGTCAAAGCCTTCGCGCTCGGCGCTCGGCGCCAAGTGCTGAGTTTTGTAAGCTGCTTCGTGCAGCCCCATGAGTGCTTGGAAGAAAAGCTCTGACTGCTCCTTCGGGTATTCGATGGTGTCCAAACCCTCACGCAGCGTGCGCAACACATGCGGAATGATCTTGACCAAGCGCGGCCGGTTGCGACTCGCCAGCGCCAGCTGGCTGGACCACAGCAGATCGGGCAGCACCGCCAAAAAGCGCAGCGCGGGTGCATCGGCGCCATCCGGTGTCTGGCCAGCTTCCGTCGACAAGCGCGCTTGGGCAATCACCTGCGCCCAGGGCCCGGTGACAAAGCGGCGCACCGGGCCAGGTGCACCCGCGAAATCAGACCGTACCTCGAACGCGTCCGCGATGCGCTCGGCCAGCAGGTTGCGTTGCTCCACCCGCACCAGCGTTTGCAGCGCCAGACCCTGGCTCGGCATGGCGGCGGGTGTGACCGCCGCATTGAAACGTTGCAAAGCAGCGGGCAACTGGTCCGAGAGCTGTGGGCCGGCAGCCTGCACGGTCTTCACCGCTTCGAGCACATGGCGCGCAAAGCTGCCAAAACCAGCTTCTTGCTCGTTGGTGAAGGCCAGGCTGCGCACGGTGATGGCGTCCAACAGCTGACGCGCTGGGTTCTGCCGGTCGGCAAAAAAGCGTGGGTCGCTGCGCGCGAGTTGCAGCAGCGGCTCTTTGAGCATTTGCACCAGATCGCGGATCGGGCGCAGCAACCGCATGTCTTCGGTGATGCGGCGCAGCAGCAGTGTGACCACCTCAGCCGCCAGGGTGCGCACCATGGTATTGCCCGTGTTGGCGCCACTTTGTTCCAGATTGCCCACCAGCAGCTGGTGCAGATGGTCGAGCGTGAGCAGCGGATCGCGCCCGGGCGGTGTGGCAGCGGGGATGCTGTCGGTTATGCGCCGTGCCGGCGCTGCAGCGGGCACGCTGCGCGCCGTCGGGGCCTGGACCACCACATAACCAGCCGCCGCAACCCCCTGCTGCGCCAGCCATTGCTCGAGCTGGCGGTAAAACGCCACCAGCGACTGACCCAGCTTCAGCGCGCCCACATGCAGCCAGCGAAAGCGCACCTCTTCCGGTACTTGCAGTGTGTTCATCGCGCGCACCAACGCGGCCACCACCGCATCGGTTTTGAGCGGGTTGGATTCAATACGCACCGCGTCAAAGCCCTGCACACGGCTGAGGCGGGCACTGAAAGCGGCCAGCTCTTCATCGCAGGCCATCTTCACAATCTGCTGCCAGCGCGCCAGATCCACCGTCTGTTGCACCTGCTGATCGTCCATCAGCTCCAAATCGTCGAAGCTTAGGGCGTTGAGGCGGCGTGGGTTGCTGGCTGACTTCTGCGATCCCGCGCCAGATGCCGTCTCGGCGTTGCGCAAATCGGCCTCAATGGCGGCCAAGAAACGGCTGGCCAGCAGATCGCCGTGCGTGATCAACTCGGTGCGGGCGTGGCCCAGGCTGTGTTTTTCGTGGCCATGCAGCGCGGCACCTTCGCGCTGGTAAAGCTCGGCACCCACCTGCTCAAGCCAGAGCGGTACCCAGACGCGCGCCAGCACCATCGCTTCATTCAAACAGGCCTGCAGGGAAGCATCGACGCGAATGTTCATGGTGGGCGCGTCACGTGACAGACGCGAATGGGAGTTTTTCGGGTGTGCGAATTTTGGCTAACAGCGATCTAGCAATCAAGTGCGGATAACCCGCCAGTTCAGTTGTTGGCCAACAAGCGCCGCCAGCCCTCGTGGCCCAAGGCCTGGAGCGTGGTGATGTTGCGCTCGACAATGGCCTCGGCGTCGCCCGCGTCGCTGGCCACCGCGCGCGCCACGCTGTCTTCTCGCAGCAAATGCAAGATGGGGTACGGCGCGCGGTTGGTGGCGTTGCTGATGTCGTCGGGCTCACTGCCCTCGAACTGGAATTGCGGGTGAAAGCTCGCCACCTGAATCACGCCTTCCAGGTCGTGTTCGACCACCACGTCGTCCACCACACCCAGGAAATCATTGAACTGCAAAAAGTCGGGAAACAGCGTGGGATGCACCAGCAAGGTGGTCTCAAGCTGCTCGGCCGGCGTGGCCTGAAGCAGGTCCAGCTCGGCATCGAGCTCGTCGAGAAACGCATCAAGATGCCGCGCCCAGCTCACCACGATGCGCACCTGATCCTTCACATAGACCGCGCGCGCAAACGGGCACAGGTTAAGCCCGATCACCGCTTTTTCCAGCCAGCGGCGGGTGTCGGCCAGCACCTGTTCGTTGTTGAGGTCCATGCGTTCAGATTCCGCCGACAAGATCAAGCCAAGCTCTTGAAGCGTGCGCGCTTTGGCTTGGCGCCCTCTTCGCCCAAACGCTTCTTCTTATCAGCCTCGTACTCTTGGTAATTGCCGTTGAAGAAGGTCCACTGGCTGTCGCCCTCGGCGGCCAGGATGTGCGTGGCGATGCGGTCGAGGAACCAGCGGTCGTGGCTGATGACCAGCGCGCAACCGGCGAATTCGAGCAGCGCTTCTTCGAGCGCGCGCAGGGTTTCCACGTCGAGGTCGTTCGACGGCTCGTCGAGCAGCAGCACGTTGCCGCCCTCAGCCAGCGTCTTGGCCAGGTGCAGGCGACCGCGTTCACCGCCTGATAGGCTGCCGACGCGCTTTTGTTGGTCGCCGCCCGAGAAGTTGAAGCGGCCGCAGTAAGCGCGGCTGGGCATCTGAAACTTGCCCACCGTGATCATGTCCAGACCGCCCGAGATGTCTTGCCACACGGTTTTTTCGTTGGCCAGGTCTTCGCGGCTTTGGTCAACGATGGCCATCTTCACCGTTTGGCCGATCTTCACCTCGCCGCTGTCGGGCTGCTCCTTGCCGCTGATCAGCTTGAACAGTGTGGACTTACCGGCGCCGTTGGGACCGATGATGCCGACGATGGCGCCCGCCGGGATCTGGAAGCTCAGGTTGTCGATCAGCACCCGGTCGCCAAAGCTCTTGGTGACGTTCTTGAACTCAAACACCTCATTGCCCAGGCGCTCGGCCACCGGAATGAAGATCTCGTTGGTTTCGTTGCGCTTCTGATAGTCCACATCGCTCAGCTCTTCAAAGCGCGCCAGACGCGCCTTGCTCTTGGCCTGGCGGCCCTTGGGGTTCTGGCGCACCCACTCCAGCTCTTTCTTCATGGCCTTGGAGCGCGCGTCTTCGGTGCGGTTTTCCTGCTCCAGGCGGGCTTCTTTTTGCTCCAGCCAGCTGGAGTAGTTGCCTTTGTAGGGGTGGCCGCTTCCGCGGTCGAGTTCCAGAATCCACTCTGCCGCGTTGTCCAGGAAGTAGCGATCGTGGGTGATGGCGACCACGGTGCCAGGAAAGCGCGCCAGGTACTGCTCCAGCCAGTCGACCGACTCGGCATCCAAGTGGTTGGTGGGCTCGTCGAGCAGCAGCATGTCGGGCTTGCTGAGCAACAGGCAGCACAGCGCCACGCGGCGTTTCTCACCGCCAGAGAGCACGCCGACCTTGGCGTCCCACGGCGGCAGGCGCAGCGCGTCGGCCGCGATTTCGATCTGGTGTTCGCTGTCGGTGCCGGCGGTGGAAATGATGGCCTCCAACTTGGCCTGCTCGGCTGCCAAGGCATCAAAGTCGGCGTCTTCCTCGGCATAGGCGGCGTACACCTCGTCGAGCCGCTTTTGCGCGCTGCGCACCTCGCCCAAGCTTTCTTCCACCGCTTCGCGCACGTTTTGGTCGGGATTCAGCAGCGGTTCCTGCGGCAGGTAACCGATGCGGATCCCCGGCATGGGAATCGCTTCGCCTTCGATCTCTTTGTCGATACCGGCCATGATTTTGAGCAGCGTGGACTTGCCCGAGCCGTTGGTGCCGAGCACGCCGATCTTGGCGCCGGGGAAGAAGGACAGCGAAATGTCCTTCAGGATGTGGCGTTTGGGCGGCACGATCTTGCCGACCCGGTTCATGGAAAAGACGTATTGGGCCATGGGTAAAACCGTGTTCGTGGGGTCAATGGAGGCGCGGCTTGGCGTGGGTGGCCGCGTGGGTACCGGCGCTGGTGGGCGGGCGAAACGGCCATGCCAGATGGCCGTCGAGCCCCAGATTATCCCTTCACTGCTGAATCTCGGCCCCAGCGAGCGGACTCTCTCACCTGGCGGCCATCACCGTGAGCAAAAAGACAGCTCGATAACCTCCTATGCCAGTCAAATCCCGGTGTCGTCCGCACCCGCATTGCGCAGGGCCTGCGCCGCCACCGCGTCGAGCGCACCCTCCACCACATCGCTGCGCGAAACCACACGCAACACATCGGTGTTGCGCAGCCGCTCCAGCGTGCGCCGGGTCATGGAGTGGGCGAGCCCCTTGGCCGAGAGGAACATGAACAGCGTGCCATGCGGGCTGGCCCAGGTGAGCTGGGCGCGCACCCACTCGCCTTCAATCAGCAAATCGACCCAGGCGCCTGGCAGCAGCTCGGTGCTGGGCAGTTCCAGCGGCTCCAGCGGCATCGGCCCCGAGTCGAGCGCCACGTAGCCCGCGTGCTGGGCCTCGCTGTCGGCCATCCAGAAACGGTGACTGGGCGAGCTGGACAGTGCAACGGGTTCAGCTTCCGGGCGCTCGGGGTCGTGCAAGGCCTTGACTGTGGGCTCAATCCGATCGGTTGCGTTGGCCTCGGGAACCGTGAAGCGATCGACCAGCGTCGGCACGTCCTGCGTTGGCAACTGGTCAGAGGGAGAAGAAGGCAGCAGCTCCACCGGCGTCACAGGCGGCTCAAAAGCCTGCTCTTGCAGCGCCACCAAGGCGTCGAAGAAGATGCCTATGCGCTCAGTCGGGTACTCAATGCGCAGCAGCGCTTGCCGCAGCTGACTCAGCAGCCGCGGCATCAACTTGGCCAAGCGGCTGCGATCGCGTTGGATCAGGTGGGTCTGCGCGCACCAGACCAAATCGTCGGCCACGCTGGTGATGGGCGAGCCATCAGCGGCATCCAGTACCCCAGCCAGTTGCGCCTGCGCCACCGCCTGTGCCCAAGGGCGACACAGGAAATCGACCACGAAGGCAGGCAGTTCTTTGTCGGCGACGCGTTGGCAAAAATCGGCCGCCAAGCGCTCAGCCAACAGGTGACGCTGCTCGGCGTGCAATAGCGCGCGCGCTGCTTCGGTGCGCATTTGGATTTTGCGTGCGTCGTCCTCGTCCCAATACCGGCGCAGCCGGCGCAGCAAGCGGGCAAAGCTTTCCTCGGTGGCGGGTGCGCGTCGGATCGCTTTCACCGCTGCCATCACCGATCGCAGCAGGTCGGCAAAGCCCTCGTCGTTCTGGCTGAGATAGCCCAGGCTGCGCTGGGTGATGACTTCAAGCAGCTGGCGCGCCGGGTGGTGGCGCTCGCTGAAAAAACGCGGGTCGGCATGCGAAAGCTCGATCAGCACCGGCTCCATCAAACCAATTTGCTGGCGGATCGCTGGCAGCAGGCGCTCGTCTTGGGTGAGGTTGTCGAGCATCAGCCTCACCACCTCCTGTCCCAGCAAACGGCCCAGGTGAAGCCCATCGACCACCGGCAATTCGGCCGCTGCGGGTTGCGCAGCCGAGCGGCTGGCGCGCTGGCGCAGGCGTGCGATCAAGGGCTCCAGCAGCTCCATGTCTTCCAGCGCGGTCATCGAGACCGGTACCGTCTGCACGAATTCTTGACCCATCATCGGTCCGCTCTCCAGATCACCTGCGAGCAACTGGCGCAGGCGGCCCAGGGTGAGCAGGGTGCGGCCCAGCGGGCTGCGCGGCGCCGGGGCGCCCTTGGGCCCCGAAGTCTGCACTTCCAGCGGCTCCACGCCGTGCACCAACAGCCATTGAATGAGCTGCCGGTAGACCTGCCGTAGGCTCTCGCCCATGGCGCCAGCCGCTGGCGCCAGCAAGGCGTTGCGCTGCGTGACATCGGGCACATGGTGCGTCAGCAGCTCGCGCAAGGCACAAGCGAAGGCCGCTGGCTTCAGCGGGTTGATGTCGGCCTGCACCGTGAGCCAGCCCATCAGGCTGCTGATCAGCGCATTGAGTGTGGGCAACAGCTCGGCGCTGGCGCGCCTGAGCTCCTGCTCGGCCAGCGCGAAGCCGATAGAGGCGTCAATTTGTTGCTCGTCGAGCAGGCGAAGATCGTCAAAGCGCACCTGCGAAGTGCTCACCGCAGTGATTTGGCCACCGTGGAAGAGCGCATGGCGCAGCTGGGTCTGCCAGGTGTGTTTGATGGCACTGGCATCGCTCAGCAGGCGCCGCACTAGTGCCGGGTCGAGGCGACCAAGTGGCTGTGCAGCGCCTGCGGATGCCGCGGCCATGGCCAGGCAGTCGAGCAAATCGTCGACCATCGAATCCGAGACAGAAAGAACGGTCTCCAGGCAGTTCTGCAGCGTGGGCCGCAGACTGCTCATGTCGTTGGCCACGCCCATGCGCAGCAGCATCGGGGTGTTCATAGAACCATGTTGGTGGGTACTCGGGCTCATCTGGCGCTTGGCATCTGACCCAAACAGCCACCTGGGGCAAGACATCCATTCAAGTGCACCACCGCGAGTAAAACCGCAACGATGAACATTGTGAAAATGCGGCCGATCATTGGGTGGTGGCATCCGCTGACCGGTTTTTGGCGCGGACGTGCGACAATTGCGGCGTTGTCCAGCGTCAGTGACTGGCGACACCAGCAGTCTGCTGGCGGATTTGCGGCTTGAACCATCGATTCCGTCGATCCACATCTTGATTTCGTCTGCCCTCAACTGAACGGATGCCACCGCATCCGAATAGGCAGACGCCCCCAGCGCCCTGGACGGGCGCCTCATCACATGACATTTGACGATCTGAACCTGGCTGCGGCCATTGTCCAAGCAGTGCGCGAGCACGGTTACGAGACCCCAACGCCCATTCAAGCTGAGGCCATTCCGGCTGTGCTGGCTGGACGCGATCTGCTGGGCGGAGCCCAGACGGGCACCGGCAAGACAGCGGCATTTATCCTGCCCATGCTGCAACGACTGAGCACCGGTGAACGCGCCAAAAACAAGTTTGGTGGCGTGGCCATACGCGCTTTGGTGCTCACACCCACCCGCGAGCTCGCGGCGCAGGTGGAAGAGTCGGCCCGCGTGTACGGCAAACACCTCTCGCTCACATCGACCGTGATCTTCGGTGGCGTGGGCATGAACCCCCAGATCAACGCGATGAAGCGCGGCGTGGACATCTTGGTGGCCACGCCCGGCCGTCTGCTGGACCTGCAGCAACAAGGCTTTCTCGACCTCTCGGGCGTGCAGATGCTGGTGCTCGACGAAGCCGACCGCATGCTCGACATGGGTTTCATCCACGACGTGAAGAAAATCCTAGCCTTGGTGCCGAAAGAGAAGCAGAGCCTGCTGTTTTCAGCCACCTTCAGCGACGAGATCCGCGATCTGGCCAGCAACCTGCTCAAAGACCCGCTGCACATCCAGGTAACGCCGCGCAACACCACAGTTCAGCGCATCTCGCAGGTGATCCACCCGGTGGGTCGCGGCAAGAAGAAAGCACTGCTGGTGCACATCATCAACCAGCACAGTTGGAGCCAGGTGTTGGTGTTCACCCGCACCAAGTTCGGCGCCAACAACGTGGCCGAATTCTTGACCAAGAACGGCATCCAAGCCATGGCCTTGCACGGCAACAAAAGCCAGGGCGCTCGCACCCAGGCACTGGCGGGCTTCAAGAGCGGCGACATCCGCGCGCTGGTAGCCACCGACATTGCCGCGCGCGGTATCGACATCGACGAGCTGCCGCATGTGGTGAATTATGAAATTCCGAACGTCTCGGAAGACTATGTTCACCGCATTGGCCGCACTGGCCGCGCCGGCAAGAGCGGTGAAGCCGTCAACCTTGTTAGCCTGGACGAAGAAGGCTTCATGATGGACATTGAGCGCTTCACCAAGCAGCAGATTCCGGTGGAGATTTTTCAAGAATTCATGCCCGAGCCGGGCGAGCGGGCCGAGCCGATCGCCATGGGTCGCCAGACCATCTGGGGCGGTGCCGGTAAACCACCTAGCCGCGATGTGATGGCAGCGGCCGGCAAGGCAGCTCGTACCGAGATGCTGCAGCGCGTGCGTGAAAAGAAAGCGTCAGACGGCGGTGGCAGCAGCGCAGGCCAGCGTCAGCGCCCGGCAGCAGACGCCGGCGAGAACAGCCAGCCACGAGGCAGGGGAGAGCAACTGCGCCAAGCACCGCGTGGCGAAGGCCGTCGCGCTGGTGGGCGAAATGCTGGCGCGGGCAATCGGCCCGATGCTGGCCCACCCCGCCACGCCGAAGCACGCGCTGAACGCGCCCCGCGCGATGACCGTGCTCCTCGTGAAGACAGGGGACCGCGGGAAGATCGGGAACCGCGCGAAGACCGCCAACCTGGGCCCAACGCCCATCTGGGGAGCCTGCGCATCCGCGATCCGCGCCCGCGCAGTGCCGCCCCTGGCGGCCAGCCTGATCCGCTGCGCACCAGCATCGACTCCATGCGCAGCGGCAACCGCGGCAAAGGCGGCCCGGGTGGTCCAGGCGGCAACCGGGGAAGCCGCACGGGAGGCAACGGCGGCAATGGGGGTGTGGCCGATCCGCTGCGCACCAACTTCGGCCGCATACGCTGACACCAAAACCACTTCATCCCTTCGGCCACCAAGCGTGGCGTGAAGAAAGCACAAGGCGGACCTCGGTCCGCTTTGTGCTTTGTGGCGGCAGCAAGCCAATCCAGCGGGGCCATGCACGATGACGGCAACGTCTCAAGAATTGATTTGTTGGTCGTTGGACAGAAGCCTGTCGGGGTTGGCGCGTCGAACACAAGACCATGTTTTCTACGAAGCAGTGGGTTCTGACCTTTGCTCGAACTGGTCGACAGAGCTCAAGTCGACCTTCTTACATGTCCACCTGTCGCATCCCGGGCGCCCTGCCCCAACAACCCTTTCCGAGCGCTAGACAGCTGCAACCTACCGCACGTCTCGTGTGGATGGCTTGGCCACGCACCTACCAGCAGCGCGTCGTCGCTCAGGTGGCGCTGTTCGGTGGGCTGTAGAGCGCCCGCTGTCGGGCTGCCGCCCTCAGCGCACAAGTCCTTGTTGTGTATTTGTTTTCTGGATGAATTGTTCGGTTTTTCGGACTGGGCTGTGGGGAAAGGCGTGTTTGCACGCGCTGCTTGTGCCCTACAATATTTCGATAGGTAAGCGCTTGCTCTTGCGGGCAGCGAAAACGCGTTTCATGCGCCCTAAGCGCATCAGATGGGTCTTTGGCGAAAGCAAGGGCCGTGGCTCGTGAGATCAGCTTGAATGACAAGCCACAACCGTCCTATTTCGACCTTTAATTAAAACACTGGCGAGACTTTTCGCCTTCAATTTTTTCGCAAACGGAAATATCCATGGACGGACTCAGCGCATACCAACTCGCCATCATTTCACTGGGCTCAATTGGATTTGGGGTATGGCTTCTTGTCAAAGGGGGTGACCTCACGATCAATTCAGCAATACGCATTGCTGAAAGCTCTGGTCTCTCGAAGTTGTTCATCGCAGCAACCATCGTCGCTTTCGGAACATCGGCCCCTGAGCTTTTCACATCGGTGAATGCAAACATCAGCGGCTTTCCAGGTATTTCGGTTGGCAACGTGATTGGATCGAACATCGCGAACGTACTGATGGTGCTCGGTATTGCTGCCATGATCTCCCCGGTTCTCATCGACCGCAAAGAGATCCGGGTCGATACCGTGATGATGATCCTTTCCACCATCGCCATGGCCGTGGCCGTTTGGGCGGAAATCTTGCCCCGCTGGGCAGGTCTGGCCATGGTCGCTTGGATCGTTGCATACGTGATTTACCAGTACAAAGCGAGCAAGATCGACGTCAGCGATGACGACGAGGAAGGCGATGGGCTTGCTGGAAACCCTTATATTCTCGTCACGGTGGGCATTCTCACGTTGGTTATCGGCTCCGAAATCTTGGTTCAAGGGGCGGTTGCTGGAGGGGTCGCGCTGGGCATTCCTGAGGCGGTGATCGGGATGACCGTGATCGCCTTTGGGACTTCGCTCCCAGAGTTGACCGCTTGTATCGCAGCGGCGCGCAAGGGCCAGTCTGACATGATCGTGGGCGGCATCGTCGGGTCGAACATTTTCAATATTTTGTCTGTGATGGGTATCAGCGCGGTGGTGAAGCCCCTTGTGATCGACCCTCGCTTCGTTCACTTTGACCTACCGATTGTTCTTGGTGTCACGCTGGTTTTTGCGGTGTTCTTGCTGGTGACCGGCAGAATTGGCCGAGTCGCTGGCGGGGTAATGGCCGCCGCTTATGTGCTGTTCACCATAGCCCAGTACAGTGGGGTCGCTGAAGCGCTTGCTGGATCATAAAAGCTTAGAGTTGAAAAATTCTTCCACACAAAAAGAGATTTGATAGTTCCGGATTCAGCAAACTTGTTCTAGTTATTTAAAGGAATATTCTTCAAATGGCCATCAGCTTGCAAAAAGGCGGCAACGTCAACCTCTCCAAAACAGACCCCAGTCTGAAGCAGGTGCTGCTTGGGTTGGGTTGGGATACACGATCTTCCGACGGGGTAGATTTTGATCTGGACGCCAGCATCTTCATGGTCACCGAAAGCGGTCGCGTCCGCACCGACAGCGACTTCATTTTCTACGGTCAGTTGCGCTCGTCTTGCGGCTCTGTGGAGCACACTGGCGACAACCGCACGGGTGAAGGTGACGGTGACGATGAGGCGTTGAAGATCAAGCTGGATCAAGTGCCGACTGCCGTTGTCAGACTGGTGGTGGCTGTGACAATTCACGAGTCACAGGCGCGCAAGCAAAATTTCGGCATGGTGCATAACGCTTTTATCCGTCTTGTTAACAGCGAAACCAACGTCGAAATCACCCGCTTTGATTTGTCAGAAGATTCTTCAACCGAGACAGCGATGGTTTTTGGCGAGGTTTATCGACACGGTGGCGAATGGAAATTCAAAGCCGTTGGGCAAGGCTATGCGGGTGGTCTCCGCGCACTTGCCATTCAGCATGGCGTGGACGTTCAGTAAACAGCCACCCAGCTATTTCTGACCATTTTCTCAACGATTTTTAAGGAGCATTTACATGGCCATTAGTTTGCAAAAAGGCGGTAACGTCAACCTGAGCAAAGAAGCCCCTTCCCTCAAGAAATTGATCATTGGATTGGGCTGGGATCCCCGCGCCACCGACGGCGCCACCTTCGACTTGGACGGCAGCGCTTTCCTGCTCAAAGCGGATGGAAAAGCCCGCGGTGACAGCGATTTCATTTTTTACAACAACCTGAAGTCCACCGACGGCTCTGTTACCCACATGGGCGACAACACCACCGGTGTCGGTGAGGGCGATGATGAAAAAATCACCATCGATCTGAGCATGGTGCCAGCTGAAATTGAAAAAATCACCATCGGTGTGACCATTCACGACGCTGAAACACGCAAGCAAAATTTCGGCATGGTGGGCAAGGCCTATATTCGCTGCCTGGACGCCAACGGTGAAAAAGAACTCGCGCGCTACGACCTGTCGGAAGACAGCTCGACCGAGACAGCCATGGTCTTTGGCGAAATCTACCGAGCCGGGGCAGAGTGGAAATTCAAGGCAGTCGGCCAGGGTTTTGCAGGCGGCTTGGCACCTCTGGCACGTTCCTTCGGCATCGGCGCCTGATTCGCCACGGGCGGTATGACGCAACTCGCAAAAGGCCAACGCCTGAGCCTGCGGGACATTGTCCCGACAGGCGCTTTGCAGGTTGGTCTTGCCGCCCAAGGTTTGCCACTGGATTTCGCCTGTTTTGGGCTCGATTCAGTTGGCAAACTGTTCAATGACGATTACATGACCTTCTTCAACCAGCCCCGCACCCCGTGCGGTGCTGTGCAAGCGGGCGGCGTTGCAGGTGACGCCGATGGTTTTGCGTTTCAGCTCCACAAGCTTCCGGCCCTGGTCGAGCGCGTTGTGATTGTCGTCAGCGCAGGTGGCGCTGGCGTCATGTCACACATCAGGGCCGGGCACCTGAAACTCTTGGAAAGCGAGGGCGAGCGCGAGTTCGCCCGTTTTGAATTCGCCGGATCGGATTTTTCCGCTGAGCAGGCTTTGATGCTTGGCGAGTTTTACCGCAAGGACGGCGGCTGGCGCTTCATGGCCGTTGGTCAAGGGTTCAATGGCGGCTTGGACGCACTGGTGCGGCATTTTGGCGGCACAGTGGACGAGAAGACGCCCATGTCCCAGGCCAGCTCACAACCAGCGCGACCTGACAAGATTTCATTTGAAAAGCGCGTTGAGCGCGAAGCACCTCGGTTGGTGAACTTGGTCAAGCAGGCTGGCGTTTCGCTGGAGAAGGCGGGTCTGTCCAACCACCGCGCCAAGGTCTGCCTGTGTCTGGACATTTCCGGCTCGATGGGTGGTCTTTACCGCAAGGGGCTGGTGCAGTCTTTCGCTGAGCGCATTTTGGCGCTGGCCTGCCAGTTCGATGACGATGGCGAGATTGACGTTTTTCTGTTCGGCCAACAGGTGCATCAACCCGCACCCATGAGCTTGTCGAACTGGGACGGGTACATCCCCCAGGTCATCGCGCGCCATCCGCTTGAGAGCGACACCCGCTACGGCCGGGCGATGGAGGCGATACGCCAATTTTATTTCCCCGATGCCAGCGGTGGCGCAAGAACCAGCCCACACAAGGCAACGCAGCCGGTGTACGTGATGTTCGTCACCGATGGTTCGACCACCGACAAAGCGGTGACGGAAAAGCAGCTGCGCTGGTCCAGCATGGAGCCCATTTTCTGGCAATTCATGGGCATCGGCAAAGGTCGAAAATCCAAGAGCAAACTTTTGTCTGCTTTTTTGAATTCGGATTTTCCATTTCTTGAAAGCTTAGATGAGTTGCCCGGTCGTCTGATTGACAACGCCAATTACTTTTCTGTTGGCTCGCCCGATGAGCATACCGATGACGCGCTGTACGACCTGTTGATGACTGAATATCCAGCTTGGCTGAAATTGGCAGCCCAGCACAGTTTGCTTTAACCTATACCACTTTATGCCCGTTATTTGGCAAATCAAAAGACACTGACATGACTGTTTTCACCTCAACCGGCGACGTAGACCCCTTTCTCCATGTTGCATTGACAAAAGGGGACCGGATTTACTGCGAATCCGATGCGATGGTGATGATGGAGACCGCGCTGGACCTCAAGGGAAGCATGAACGGCGGCATCGGCCGGGCACTTTTGCGCAGCTTTGCCAATGGCGAATCATTCTTTCAGCAACAGATCGAGGCTGTGCGCGGAGATGGCGACTGCTTGCTCTCGCCGGTATTGCCCGGTTCGCTGCAAGTGCTTGATGTCGGCAAACGGCAGTATTTGTTGAACGACGGCGCTTTTGTGGCGGCCACCTCTGGCACGGAAATGAAGGTGCGCACGCAAAGCATCGGCAATGCCCTGTTTGCGCAGTCGGGCGGCTTTTTTGTGATGGAAACATCTGGCGTCGGCCAAGTAGTAGTTTCGGGCTTTGGCTCGATGTTCGAGCTGGAAGTCTCGCCGGGCAAGGACATGATCATCGACAACGCCCACGTCGTGAGCTGGGACAGCAGCCTGCATTACGAAATTTCTGTCACCACAGGCACTGGCGGCGGTGGCCTCGGCGGCATGCTAGGCAACATGGTCAACAGCTTCAAAAGCGGCGAAGGCATCGTTTTGCGTTTCAGCGGAACCGGCAAGATCAACGTGTGCTCGCGCAACCGCGACGCCTTTGTTGAGTGGATGAAAAAAGAAACCTCCGGCAAAAAATCGGGTCGCTGACCCCGCTTCATCAAGTTTCCCGTTTCATCGGCAGCACCTGCTGCCAGGTGACTTTTCTCTCAACCCGAACTTAATCCATCAAGGAGCACAGCATGGCAATCAACCTGCAAAAAGGTCAGAAAATTTCTCTCGACAAAGAGGCTGGCGTCAAACTAACCAACATCACCATGGGCTTGGGTTGGGACCCAATCAAGACCAAGGGCATTTTCGGTTTTGGTAGCAAAACCCAAGAAGTCGATCTGGACGCTTCCTGTATTTTGTTTGACGAGCAGGGTAAGCAGACGGACGCAGTTTGGTTCCGTCAATTGAAATCCAAGGACGGCTCTATCGTTCATACAGGCGACAACCGCACTGGCGCTGGCGATGGCGACGACGAACAGATCACGGTCGACTTGACGCGCGTGCCAGCCAATGTCAAAAGCCTTGTGTTCACTGTCAACAGCTTCACCGGTCAGAATTTTTCGCAAATCGAAAATGCCACCTGCCGCATTGTCAATGGATCCAACAACCAGGAGGTGGCGCGTTTCAATTTGTCCACCTTGGGTTCCCACAACGCACAGATCATGGCCAAACTTTACCGCCATGGCGACGAGTGGAAAATGCACGCCATCGGTGAGATTGGCAATGGCCGCACCTTTGAAGAACTGATGCCACAGATCACCCCTCACCTGTAAAGTAGCCATGCAGCGCGTCTGGTTCAACAAAACATTTTCATCTGTCGGCGCTGCGATCCGCCTGATCCGTGAGGCGGATCAGGCAAACGAATACGAAATCGTGTGCAGCAGCACCAACGCACATGCGCCGGTTTTTCTGGCGGCGCATGAGTCGGCGATTGAGCCCGGTGGCTTGAAAGGGCTGGATTATCTGGATTGGTGCCTGGATTTTTGCCTCACGCACTGCATTGGGATCTTCATTCCCGGCAAAGAAGCCGCCCTGATCAGCGGTGAGCGAGAACGGTTCGAGACGCAGGGCACACGCGTGCTGTCTGCCGCGTCGCAAGACACGCTGGACCTGCTGCACAACAAAGCGCGCTTCTACGAGACCGTGGCTTGCAGCACGCCACCGGCGGCGTTTCGCTTGGTGGAAACAGCGCAGCAATTCGATGCGGCATGGCATGAGCTGAAAAAAGACCACGCCCAGCTTTGCATCAAACCCTCGGTGTCGGTGTACGGCCTGGGTTTTGCCGTCATCGATGAGGAGCGTTCCAGCGCGCAGCTGCTGCTCCAAGGTGTGCAGTACCACATTGGTTTGGAAGACCTGCGGCGCGGCTTTGAAGCGATGGAAACCTTTCGCCCCATGTTGCTGATGGAATACCTGGATGGGCCCGAGTTCAGCGTGGACTGCCTGGGTGACAACGGCCGACTGGTCTGCGCCATTGCGCGCAAGAAGTCACTGGTTGTGGGCCAAGGCCAGCTGATCGACCTGCGCGACGACATCCTGGAAGCCACCCGCCAACTCACCGAAACCTATGGCCTGAACGGCATTTTCAACGTGCAGTTCCGCGAGGGTCAAAGCGGCTTGGGCCTGCTGGAGATCAACCCTCGCATGTCTGGTGGCATTGGTATGGCCTGCCTGGCCGGGCCCAATTTGCCCTACTTGGCTTTACTCGGGTTTGACCGCGGGTTTGACACCTTGGTGGTGCCAGAAGTCCGAGCTGGGCTTCGTGTGGGTGAAATCGCGTTTGCCATGGAGATGCCATGAGCGTCGCTCTGGCCCCGCGCACAGTGGCCTAAGTGGGTCATGAACACGGACATCGCTGCTGTGCCGGACCTCGGCACTGGCACACGCACACCAGACAACATGCGCCACGTCACGCTGCCCACCGGGCAGATGACGGTGCGCGTCGAGGGCGGCGGGCCATTTGCCCTGGACGATCTGATCGGCTTCGCAGCACGGGCCAACACCCGGCGCGGTTTTCTGTTTTTGAGCAAGGTGCTGGGCAAACACTGGCCCGTCACGCCATGCCGAATGCAGGCGATCCACACCGAATTGGCGGCGCGTATTCCGCCCGATTTGCCCGGACCAGTGGTGTTCATCGCCATGGCCGAAACGGCAATTGGATTGGGTCAAGGCGTTTTTGAAGCTTGGAAAACCGCCCACCCGCAGCGCGAAGCGCTGTTTTTGCACACCACGCGTTACCACGTCGGCGACACGCCCACCATCGAGTTTGAAGAGGCGCACAGCCACGCGCCCCGGCAGTTTCTTCACCAGCCGGGCGACGCAAGGCTGCGAGACATGTGGCTGAATGCACGCTCGCTGGTGCTCATCGACGACGAGGCCAGCACGGGCAACACGTTTCTCAATTTGAGCGCTGCCTGCCGCGCCCTGAGTCCCGCGATCGAACGCGTCCATCTGGCGGCCATCACCAACTTCATGGGTGCCAAAGCCAACGCGGCCTTGACTGGGCGCTTTGGCCTGCCGGTCACGGTGGGCGCTGCACTCAGTGGCGAATACGCCTTCACCCCCGGCCAGTTGCAGCCTGCCAAAGGCGCGGCGCAGCTGTTTGAAGCCCATGCGGAACGGGGTGCCAGCCCCTGTTTTGGCCGTCTCGGCTTGGAGCAGCTTCTCGGCCAACCCACTGCGCTTGCCAAGCGTTTAAAAGCAGATATCGCACCGAACGAGCGCGTGTTGGTGTTGGGAACTGGTGAATTCATGCACATGGCGTTTCTGCTGGCGCGTGCGTTAGAAGCCGATGGCGTCAACGTCGTTGTGCAGTCCACCACGCGCTCGCCCATCCTGCAATGGGGCGCGGTCAGCCACATCTTGAATTTCCCCGATAACTACGGCGAAGGTGTTGATAATTTCGTCTACAACATCGCGCCTGGCCAGTACGAACACGTCTTCATTTGCCACGAGACGCCGCCCAACGAGGCGCTGCAGCAACTCGCCAAAGCCGTTCAAGGCCGCCTGTTCCATTTTTTATCCGAGAGCCATTGTGAAGAAATTCCTGTTCGTTGACCTTGACGACACCCTGTTTCAAACGCCGGGCAAATGCGCAGACGAAACCGACCTGCACCCTGCCGCCTATTTGCAAGACGGCTCCGCCTGCTCGTTTTCCACGCCGCGCCAGCGCGCATTCTTCGAGCTGATGGACCGAGAGATGACCTTGATTCCAACCACAGCACGTAACCACAACGCACTGAACCGGGTGGGCCTGACATTTTCCAGCCACGCCATCATCGATTACGGCGGCGTCATCTTGACGCCTAACAGCACTCCCGATGGCGACTGGCTGGAGCTGATGCGCGCTGACATGGCGCTGGCGCTGGACGGTCTGAAAGAAGCCATCGACGTGATTGACCACTATTCAGCACGGGTCGGTTTGAAAGGCAGAGCGCGCTTGGTTGAGGACTACAACACGCCCTTTTACATCGTCGTCAAGGACCCGGACAAACAGGCCGATCGGCTGGCGCTGATTGAGCGCGAAGCGCTGGTGGACTGGATTGCCAGCGAAGCCGGTCAGCATTTTTACCTTCACCGCAACAGCAACAACTTGGCTGTGCTGCCCAAAACGCTGAACAAGGCCCGCGCTGTCCATTACCTGCGCCAGCAGCTGCAGGCCGAGCACGGCGAGATCATGACCCTGGGCATGGGCGACAGCCAATCCGATGCGCGCTTCATGGCTGCCTGCGACTACGCCATCGTGCCCCGGGGCACCCAGCTCGCGGCCCTAACGGTTGCGGCATGGTGAATTTCTCTGGAAGCTACCGCCCGGACGACGTCACGTTCTTGCTCAAGCGCCTGCCGACCTTGCCGTTTATCAACGTCGGGCGCAAGGAGAGACTGATCCAGTCGGGCCAGCGGCATTACAGCGAAATGCTTTCGCCCGAAGCGCTGCCTTCCCCACGCTATCTGGACATTTTTCGAAGCGCCTGCGAGGCCAACCGCAGGCAGATGGCCCGCGATTGCCTTACGCTCGCCACCTTGATTACAGCGCGGCGCACCGGTCCGATCACGCTGGTTTCACTGGTGCGCGCTGGCACGCCGGTGGGCGTGATCCTCAAGCATCTGTTGCGTCAGGTGCTGGGGCGCGAGGCCAGCCACTACTCGGTTTCCATCGTGCGCGACCGGGGCATTGACGAGGTGGCCTTGCGCCACATCCTGGCCCAGGGCCATGCGCCGGAATCTGTTGTTTTCATCGACGGCTGGACGGGCAAGGGCGTCATCTCGCGGGCGCTGACGCAAGCGATTGAGGACTTCAACCAGCGCCATGCCTGCGCGATTGATCCGGGTCTGTATGTGTTGTCCGACTTGGCAGGCACCGCCGCTTGCGCCGCCTCATCGCTGGACTACCTGATTCCGTCGAGCATCCTGAACGCCACCGTGTCTGGGCTGGTCAGCCGCTCGGTGCTGAACGACGCCATCGGCCCTGGTGATTTTCATGGCTGTGTGTATTACAAAGAATTCGAAGCGCACGATGTGTCGCGCGAATTTGCCGACGACTTGGTCGCCGCGGGCGTGGCGCTGGCCAGCCGGGAAGGCCTAAGCGCGCCGGTCCCGGTGGACCGCGACCGCGCCCGCGCGGTTTCCACCCAGTTCCTAGCCGCCACCATGGCGCAACACGGCATCACCGATGTCAATTTGATCAAACCCGGCATTGGCGAGGCCACCCGTGTGCTGCTGCGCCGGGTACCGCGTCTGCTGTTGTTGCGCGATCCCGATGCGCCCGATGTCGCGCATCTCAAAGTGTTGGCGACAGAAAAATCGGTTCCACTGACCGTGGACGCCGACCTGCCCTACCAGGCCGTGTCACTTATTCAGAGTGCTCTTGATGGCTGAAAGAAAAATGCTGGGCGCTTCTCTGTATGTGCCGGCCACCCACAAGGATCTGCAGCAAATCGCCGATGGTGGGCTGCTCGGCGAGGTGCGATCGCTCATTTTCTGCACCGAAGACGCCGTGGCAGACAGTGAGTTGAGCTACGCCTTGTTCAACCTGTCGCTGGTGCTGCAACAGATGACACAGCGCTTGACCACCGACCGCTTTGTTCGCGTGCGCAACCCAGATGTTCTGCGGCGTGTGCTGGAGATGCCTGGGTCAGAAAAACTGACCGGCTTTGTGCTGCCCAAAGCCACCCGGCACAACTTCGATGCCTACTTCCGCCAAGTCCGCAAAACCCACTTCCAGCTGATGCCGACGCTGGAGACAGCTGAGGTGTTTGACGAATCCGAAATGAAACTGTTTCGCCAGTGCCTAGAGCAGCCCGGCGTGCGCGAACATATTCTGGCGTTGCGCATAGGCGGCAACGACCTGCTGGCCTTGCTGGGCATTCGGCGCCCGCGCACCATGACGATTTACCGCACCCCGATCGGGCCGGTGATTTCCCGGTTGGCCACCACCTTTTTGCCTTACGGCTTTGCGCTGACCGCGCCGGTGTTCGAGCACCTGGACAGTTTGGCCTTGCTGGCGCAGGAAGTGGAGGAAGATCTGGCACACGGACTGGTCGGCAAAACCGCCATTCACCCCAGCCAGGTCGCGCTGATCGAGCAGCATTACCGTGTGCACCACAGCGATGTCGAAGCGGCGCTGCGCATCATGAACCCCGAGAGCCCGGCTGTGTTCAAAATGCACGACTCGATGTGCGAAGTGGCCACACACCGTGCCTGGGCGCATGGTGTGGTGGAACAGGCGCGGATTTTTGGTATCCATCAGGCTGACGGCGGGTCCAACAACAGCGCCGTCACCCCCTCCAACCAGCAACAAGACAACGCTTTGAAGGCTTGAACCATGACCGATTTCGCACGCGGACAAAAAGGAAAATTGGCTGACATGGACTGCTCGGGGCCATTCCCCGTCACGCTCACTGTGTCAGCGCCAGGCACGGATATCGACATCAGCTGCTTTGGCCTGGACGCCGACGGCAAGCTCTCCGATGACCGTTTCATGGTGTTTTTCAACCAGAAGTCGTGCCCTGGCGGGGGCGTGACACTGGAGCTGGGCCAGGGCAGCGCCACCTTCAACACCGATGTGGCGCGTCTGCCCGAGACAATCCACAAGCTGGTGTTCACCGCTTCTATCAACGGTGAAGGGACCATGCGCAAGCTGGGCGCCAGCAGCCTGCGCTTGGGCAGCACCACCTTCTCGTTTTCAGGCGTGGACTTCCAAAGCGAAAAAGCGGTGATCGTTGGCGAGATTTACAAGCGCGACGGTCTTTGGCGCTTTGGCGCTGTTGGCCAGGGTTTCAATGGTGGACTCTCTGCGCTGCTCCAGCATTTCGGCGGTACCGAGGCGGCGGCCCCAACCCCGGCGCCCACGCCGGCTGCAACGCCAGCCCCGGCCCCGGCACCAGCGCCCGAAGCCAAAAAAGTTTCCCTGTCGAAGATCACGCTTGAAAAACGCGGCGACAAGATTTCGCTGGAAAAAGGGAGTCGGCAGGGTTTTGGGCGTGCCCGCGTCAACCTGAACTGGAACCAGTCCGCAGCGCCTGCTGCCGCACCTGCCGCGCCGAAGAAAGAGGGTTTTCTCAGCCGAATGATGGGCAGCGGTGGCACGGCAACGCGCTCCAGCACAGGCATCGACCTGGACTTGGGCTGCATGTACGAGTTGATGGACGGCACGCCTGGCTGCGTGCAGGCGCTGGGCAACAGCTGGGGCAGTTTCGATCAGCCCCCCTTCATCAACCTGGATGGCGATGACCGCTCGGGCACCAGCACGGCCGGGGAAACCATGTTCATCAACGGCGACCAGTTCCACCAGATCAAGCGCGCGCTGATCTTCACCTTCATCTACGAAGGTGCGGCCAACTGGGCCGCCACCAACGGCGTGGTGACCATCGAGATGGCAGGCCAAGCGCCGGTGGAGGTGCGGCTGGACAACGGCACCGACGCCTCGATGTGCGCCATTGCGATGATCGAGAACACCGGTGGCAAGCTGCAAATCACCAAGCTGGTCGAGTATTTCCACCATGCCGGTTCCAAAAGCACCCACCAGCTGATCAACGAACGCTTTGGCTTCGGTCTGCGCTTCAAGGCCGGCAGCAAGGATTGAGCTGCGCAGAGCTTCGATCACCTGAACCAAGACGAGACGCGGTCTCTGCCCACCGCGAACCATTTCCCGCTATGACCTCAAACACCCAAGAACCCATCCACGAAGCTCGCGTCTGGAGCGACGAGCACTGGACCGCGCGGGTGGTGAAGAACGAAGACGACGATGGCTGGGCGGTGGCGATGTTTCTGGACGGCGAGGTGGAGCCGGCGCTGGTCGGGCCCTGGACCATGGGGCGCGACAAAAAAAACCCCAAGCCGCTGGACACCAACGCGTTCAACACGCTGGTCAAGACCGCCAAAGAGGTAATCCGCCGCTCCGAGCAGCAGCGCCATGCCGAGCTGAACAAGAACCTGAATGTGACGGTGGGCGGGCAGCGCGTGCGCGTGGCACTGGCCATCGTGCCCGACGAGGAAGGCGCCACCGCCACGCTGAGCGCCACCAACGAATTCGACGAGGCGCTGGCGGTGGTGTCGGTGCCGCCCACTTTCAAGCTGACGGTGGCCAGCGCCGAGACCTGGGTGGCCTCGGGTTTTGAGAGGCCGCAGCGATGATCGACGGTTTGATTGCCGGACGCCTGATGGGAGACGCCTCGCGCCGGGTGGACAAGACCGGGCGTACCTACTTGGTGGCGCGTGTGCTGGCGCGCAACAAGGCCGATGAGGAGTTCATCGTCAACGTGATCGCATTCGACGAGGCACCATGCGCAGCCTTGCTCGCCCTGCGCGATGGCCAGGCGCTCGCACTCTCGGGCGCGCTCACGCCCAAGGTGTGGACCGACAAACAGGGCATTGCCCGCCCGAGCCTGGATTTGGTGGCGGTGCAGGTGATGACGGCGCAGGATGCGAGGCAGCAGTCGGTAGCGTCGGACGAAGCGGACTGACCCGCTGAAATTGCGCTGTTGCTCTGGCCCTGTGAGCATCTGGATCCCGGTCGGGTTGACCCTGTCGAAGCCTACCGCTGGCCATGCTTTCGCAGCGCCAACGCAATTTAAGTCTTCACTTGCGCGCACGGGCTGTCGATCGCGCGCGCCGCGTTGTCGGCGATGGCTTGCGCAAAGCGCTCCAACAGCGCATCGGGCAGGTCATGGCCCATGCCGGGAATGAAGTCGGTCTGGGCGCCTGCGATGCGATTGGAGAGCTGCTCGCCGCAGGCCAAAGGCACCAGCGGATCGGCGATGCCGTGGACGATGCGGGTGGGGGCTTTGATGCGCGCGAGCAGCGCTGTGCGGTCGCCGTCGGCCACGATGGCGAGCATCTGGCGTGCCGAGCCGGCGGGGTGCCAGGCGCGCTGCACCGAGTCGATGGCGCGCTGGCGCGTGGCTGCCGTGTCCATCGGGTAGCCGGGGCTGCCGATCACGCGCAGCACATTCAGGATCCAGTCGGCCGCAGCCTCGGTGCCTCTGCCCATGGGGCGCGACATCAGCGCTCGGCGCACCGACCAGGCCGGCTGCGGCAGCGAGCGCGCGCCGCTGGTGGTCATCATCAGCGTGAGGCTGGCCACGCGCTGCGGCGCCTCGGCCGCGAGGTGTTGCGCGATCATGCCGCCCATGGAGGCGCCGCACACGTGGGCCTGGGCGATGCCCAGCGCGTCGAGCACACCCTGCGCGTCGAGCGCCATGTCGGCCAGCGCATAGGGCGATTTCACCGGCAGGCGCAGGGTGTAGCGCAGGCCGGCGAGCACCATGTTGGGCATGCCGGCGTGATCGACATGCTGGCTCAGACCGATATCGCGGTTGTCGAAGCGGACCACCCGAAAACCACGCGCGATCAGCCCGTCCACCAGCGCCTGCGGCCAGGCAATGAGCTGCATGCCCAGGCCCATGATGAGCAGCACCACCGGGCCGTCACGTGGCCCCTGGTCATCGACTTCGATTTGCAGGCCGTTGGCTTGAATTTGCATGTGTCTGGCTGACTTTTGTGGTCGAGGTCAATACCACCGTGTGACGGCTTCTGGTTGGTGCGCCACCTTGAAAAACCAGCGCCGCGCACCCTGAGCATCGAAGCGCTTCCAGTGCGCCGGGTCCTGGCGCAGGCGGTCGGCGATCGCGTACATCGCCAGCGGGTTCATGCCCATACCCAGGTGGCTGGCGTGGACCTCGATGTTTTCGGTGTGGGCGTGGCGCGCCGGGTTGATGCTGCAAGGCCAAGCGACGATGCCGTCGGTCTTGCTGTAGATCGAGGTGGTGGGCACGGGCGGCGGCTTGCGCACCTCGGCCAGCAGGTCGTCGTCTTGGCTGCGCTGGCCGCTGACCATTTGGTAGAAGCGCCAGGCGTTGGTGGCCTTGGGATGGCCGGTGAACGGTGTGCCCAATGTGATCACGCAGCGCACCCGGTCGGGCATTTCTTTCGCCATCTCGCGCGCGAAGATGCCGCCCAAGCTCCAGCCAATCAGGCTCACCGGCGCGCCGCCGTGTTGGGCGCTGATTTTTCGGATGCGCTCGCGGCAACCGTCGAGCACGCCGGAGCGCGGGCCGAGGTTGACGCCCTGCTCCCAAGGCTGGCCACTGTAACCCTGCTGGGCGAGAAAGCGGCGCAGTGCTCGGGTGCTGAAGTCCGACGCGCCCAGGCCGGGCAACACCAGCACCGGATGGCCATCGCCTGTGGGCAGTTTGGAGAGCCAGGGCGACACCGCCATCAGGCCCATCGCCTCCCAGGGCGCACGGGCTTCCAGCATCAGCAGCCACAAACCGGGCGGCGTCAGGCCCAGGGCAGTCATTGGATCGTCGCCGGCCTCTGGGGACGGGGCGGTACGGCGGCGCGGTCGCACACGTTGGAGTAACTTGGAAACCATGAATTCATGCTACCCATCGGGCAGGGTGCTGTCTGGTGCCTTGACCCTAGGGTGTGGTCGCTTGCGGGACATGATGGGTTTCATCTCGGCGGCCAGATGGTCGCGGCTATCTGTTTTGGCCAGTGCCAGTGGTAACGCTCGCAGCTCGTCGAGGGCCGTGTCCACCGCTTGGGCCAGCGCTTTCACATCGGGCAGGGCCACGCCGTCAGCCATGAGGCCGAAGTCCATCGAACCGTCGAAGCTTTGCACGGTGATGTTCAATGCCAAGCCGTGCACCACGATGCTGGTGGGGTAGTTGGTCAGCACACGGGCGCCAGCCAGGTAGATCGGCACCTGCGGGCCAGGCACGTTGGAGATCACCAGATTGGCCAGCTGCGGCAGTTTATCGGCCACCCGCGCCTTGCCGTAGAGCGAGGCCGCAGCTTCGATCAACCAGGGCATGCCGATCGATGGGAAGTCGGTCGGCAAGATGCTTTTCATGCTGCCCATGGTCGACTTCATCGCCGCGCTGGCGGCATGGATGTGGGCCAGCCGTTTGGTCGGGTCGGCCAGGTGCGTGCCCAGGCTGATCAGGCTCATCGAGGCCTGGTTGTCTTGCCGCGTGTCGCCAGGCGCGCGCAGGGTGATGGGCACCGCAGCCACCAGGCTTTTGCGCGGCAGCTCGCCGCGCTGCTGCAGGTAGTGGCGCAGCGCGCCCGAGCAAAGCATGAGCACCAGGTCGTTGAGCGTGGCCTGGTGGTCGCGGGCCAATGCCTTGAGCTCGACCAGTGACACGCTGGTGGCAGCGAAAGCGCGTGTGCTGCCCACGGTGGTGTTCATCGGCGTGGTGGGCGCGAGCGTCACATTGCCCGAGCCTTGGCCGAGCAGCTTTTTCGGGTTGAGAACGGTCTTGGCGGTGCCCGCCACCGTGCCCAGCGTGGCCGGCAGGTTGCGCGCGATGCGCACCACCTGCGCTGCCTCCATCGCGATCGCGCCGCGCAGCATTTCCACCATCCCGAGCTGGAAGGTCTTGATGCGCTGGGACGGTCGCAATGCGATCTCGCGCGGCTCGGGCGTGAGGTCGAACAGCACATTGCCCAGCGCCACCGCCGCTTGCCCGTCCACCGCCGCGTGGTGCAGCTGCGTGTAAACGCCGACCCGTTTTTGCCCGCTGGCGCTTTTGGGCAGGCCCTCGATCACATGCATCTTCCACAGCGGGCGGCTGCGATCGAGCAGCTGCGGGTGCAGCCGCGACACCTGCGCCTCCATCAGCGTGAGCGCATCAGCGCCGTCGGTCTCGCTGCGCGGCAGCCGGTGCTCGACGATGTGCAGCGAGAGATCGGGCTCGGCGTCGACCCAGGCCGGGTTGGCCAGGTTCAGCGGCATCCACCACAAGCGCCGGCGCAGCACCGGCGTGGCGGGCAAGCGCGCGTTGATGAGGCGGCGCAGGTCGTTCACATAGCGGCCCCGGTGGCCGGCGGGCAGCTCCACCAGGTGCATCGCGCCCACATGCATGGGCATTTCGGGCTTTTCCAGGTAAAGAAAGGTGGCGTCCAGACCGGAGAGCTGTTTCATGGCGCGGGGGCAGCGTGTTATGGGTGTGAACCCATATTGGCACAGCGGCTTATGCGCCAGGGGCCGATGCGCCCTCCCTGGGGTTTGCCAGGAAGAAGCGCAGCATCTCAGCCGAGGCGTTGACGCCGTGCGCGCTGGTGTGACTGCCCCGCGCGTCACCGCCAGACCAGGCATGGCCCGCGCCGTGCAGCAGCCAGTGTTCCGCCACCACGTTGCCGGCTGCCGCTGAATCAACGACACAGGTGCGGGTGTGACGCCGCCCATCGCTGCTCGCGCCCTGCTCCTGTGTCTGCACCGAGGTAGGCACGCCCGCTGCAGCGCTGGCGAGCAACTGCTCTGCATTGCGCTTGTGCACCGTTGCATCGGCATCGCCGTGCATCACGATCAGGGGTACCACCCGGGCACCGTTTTTGGGGGATGGTGCGCGCCAGCCTTTGGCGCCGCTTTTCATGGCAGACAGCGCGCCCATCATGTTGTTGGCTGCGCCGGCTGGCAGGCCGGAATGCACGCCAACCGCTGCAAACACTTCGGGGTGCTGCTGGGCCAGCACAGCGGCCATGGCGCCACCAGCCGACAGGCCCGCCACGTAGACCCGCTTGGCATCAACCGCCTGCGCGTCCACCGCGTGTTGCACCATCGCCAGCAACAGCGCGGGCTCACCGGCGCCAGCCTGCTGGTCTTCAGGCCGGAACCAGTTCCAGCAGCCGTTGGCGTTGGCGCTCTGGGTTTGCGTCGGGTAGAGAACCAGTGCCCCAGCGGCTTCAGCGGTGGCGTTCATGCGGGTGCCCCGGGCGAAGTCTTGCGCGTCTTGCGTGCAGCCATGCAGCATCAACACCAGCGGCCGACCGCCGGCTGGCGCAGCAGTTTCGGGGGTGTAGAGAAAGTACGGGTGGCTGGCGCCGTTGTGCGTGAAAGCCACGCGCTCGAACCGGCCTGGATCGCTGGCGCTGGGCGCTTGCGCTCGCGTGCCGGGGCTCGATCGACGCTTGGCCGCTGTTTGCGCTGCGCCGCCCACGGGTGGCACCGAGATGTTTTCACCGCGCAGGTCCAGCTTGTTCAGCACGTCTTGCACATTGGCCATGCCTTGTGCGGCCAGACCCGACATGCGATCGCTGGGCTTCGACGGCGTTGGAGCCGCGTTTGCGCTGGCAGTCGCGCCGTTGTTGCTGTTGCCCATCAGCAGATCGGTGGCTTCTTGCAAGCGACCTGCGCGAACGAGTGCCAAGGCTTCGGCCATGTTCGGTGGTGTGGCCGTGTGGTTGCCATTCATGGGCAGACCCTTGAGGTTGGTGAGGTTCAACATCATTGAATTTTTCCTTTTAAAGCTTGTTTGACGGCGGCACTGGCATGAAAAGCGCCCAGCACCGTGACCAATGAAATGGTGGCGCTGGCCAGCTCGGGCGGCACGTCCTCGTCCACCGTGGCCAGTCCGAGCACCTGAATCTCCAACATCTCACCCGCGCGCTGGATCGACTCCAGATCGGCGCGGGTGAAGCGCTGAAGCCCCAAGACCAGCGATTTGCGCGAAATCACCTGGCGCACCGCCTCCTGTTGAGCGGAGAGCTGGTTGCGGATCGCTGTGCGAATGAAGTCGGTGCGGTTGCTGTAGAAACCCTCCGACACCAACAGATCGATGTGGCCCAGATCGACAAATCCCAAGTTGACGGTGACTTTTTCGGTCTCCGCTGGCCTGGTTTTCGTGGTGGGCAATGCGGTGATATTGCTCATAAAACTCCTTAGAACATCCATATGGATGGCATGGGGAGTTTATATCACACTGTGTTGGCTGAGATTGCGAGAAGCCTTTTGCACTCGCTGCTGTGTCGGCAAGTGGGCTCGCCGTGCTCGGCATCCACACGGCCCGCCCCGGTTTCGCCACACGACCCATAGCTGTGGTCACGCGACGCAGCGGTGAATTACCTCAGAAATACTTGGCCGTCGCGCCCGCCCATCGTCCCTGGCATGCCTGTGCGATTTGGGACGCCGGCGTAAGTGGAACGGTTGCTGCCCTTGGGCGCGGTCATCAGCATGACCAAAGCTGCAAGCAACGGGGCGCCGATGATCCAGACGGGCACAAGCCAGCTCATCGATGAAATGGTGTCCATGGTGTGGTTCCTTTCTGCGGGTTGCGCCACTGCAATGTGACGTGGGTTGAGCTTCGCGCCGCAGCAATACCGCTGAGATAGGACTTCACCGTCTCGACCTGTAGGAAGGTTTCGTGTGCCATCGCTTCCACGAGTGCCCAAGGGCGCAGTGCCGCACCGAGGGTGTCAGCCCCGTCTGACGGCCATCTTGCTGCCCCACCGACAGGCACCCTCAGGCCCTTTGCCTAAAGTGACGCCACGCCAGCGGCGAAATCAGCGCCGCTTCCCATCGGTTTCACCAGGAGCACGCCATGCTGCACTACGCCATTGTTTTCATCGTCATTGCGCTCATTGCCGCCGTTTTTGGTTTCGGGGGCATCGCCTCAAGCGCGGCAGGCATCGCCCAGATCCTGTTTGTGCTGTTCTTGATCTTGGCAGTGGGTGCATTCTTTTTTGGGCGCAACAAATAGGCGCTCGACAAGGCCTGCGGTCGCCCTATTCGACATCGGATCTGGGCAGACATGGGATGTCGCATCGGGTCTCATGACCATCTTGATCGAACACTGAGCTGCTCTGCCCATCCAACGACCACCAATCCTGTGGGCGATTGAATCAGGATCACACCACACCAACTTCATGCTGGTGGTCACTGACCGATGCCGTCGATAGATCGATAGATGCAGTGCTTCACGAAGGTTCTCCAAGGGGCATGTGGGCTTTCCTGCAAGAGCGCATCTTGCCGGCCAATAACACCCTTGTCCTACACGGCGACGGGCTTGTGCGGGCTACGCTGATCTCCACTTTCCTTGCAAATGCTTGGCAGCGTTGGTCGCCCGAGATCATTCAAGATCGACTCCCGTTTGGCGCCACGCCCACAACCCATACCCAACCGCCATGGCGAACGATGAAATGCTTGAGGAGCGTGTGCAAGCAATGCGCCATGACGAGCTGCCGCTGGCGGCAGGTGCCTCAACCCAACACGGTGGTGCCGCACGCCAGACTTTCATCAGGGGGGTGGGCACTGCCACACCGGCCACCCGATACACCAAAGCCGAATGCCTGCTGGCATTTCGCGAATCCAGCTGGTATGGAAAGCTCGATGCGCGAGCGAGGTTCGTCGCGCACACGGTGCTCCAGCGCGACAACGGCATCGACGAGCGCCGCCTGGCCGTGGACTCGCTGGACGAGGTTTTCAAGATCAATGCGGACACACTGGCAGCACGTTTTCTGGCTCACGCGCCCACCCTCGCCACCGATGCTGCGCAGCGCGCGCTGAACGACGCCGGGATCACCGCCGCATCGATCGACGCCGTCGTCGTCAGCACCTGCACCGGCTACCTCTGCCCCGGACTCTCGGGCTATGTGGTTGAGGGCCTTGGCCTGCGCGCCGATGTGATGGCATTCGACCTCGTGGGGCAGGGCTGCGCGGCTGCCCTGCCGAACCTGCAGCTGGGTCACAACCTGCTGCGCTCGGGCAGCTGCGAACATGTGCTGTCGGTCTGTGTCGAGGTGAGCAGCGCGGCGATGTACCTCGACAGCGACCCCGGCGTGGTGATCAGCGCCTGCCTGTTTGGCGATGGCGCTGGCGCTGCTGTGTTGTCCAGCCAGCGCGCTGGAGCTGACTCCAAGCGCGGTGCTGCGGCCTCGCACGCGCCCCAAATCAGGTGGGTCGACAGCGCTTCCGCGATCGCTCCCCAGCACCGCGGTGCGCTCAAATTTGAGCTGCGTCAGGGTTTGCTGCGCAACATCTTGACGCGCGAGGTGCCCGAATTGGCGTCGGTGTATGCGGCCCAGGTGCTGGAGACCGTGTTGCAGCGCTCGGGCTTGGAAACGGATGACATCGGCGAATGGATCCTGCATGCGGGCGGGCGCGATGTGCTGCGGGCGCTGGAGCGCGAACTCGGGCTAGACGCCCACGCGCTGCGCTACAGCGCCGAGATGCTGCGCCAGTACGGCAACCTCTCCAGCGCCTTTGTTTACTTTGTGCTGGAGGCTGCGCGCTCAGACATCGCAGAAGGCACCGGCAGTGCAGGTGGTGCGAGACGCGGCTGGTGGTGGCTGTCGTCGTTTGGTGCGGGCTTCAGCTGCCACGGCGCATTGCTGGAGGTGCGGTGATGGCGCTGCGTGTGGGTTGTCGCCATCGTGCAAGACTTCGGCACGCCTGCCAATGATGCCGCGCGTGGTGGCGCCCGAGGTGCTGGACGATCTGGACAAACGCGATCCCCTGGCCATCCGCTCGCGTCGCGATCTGCGGCGCGTTCACCGGGTCATGGGAACGCGCTCGATGGTGGTTCGCGCAATTCGATCGGCTTGCTCTGGCCATCCCCGAGCGCAGCCGCTGCATGTGCTCGAACTGGGCGCGGGCGACGGCAGTTTGATGCTGGGCGTGGCGAGTGAACTCGCGGGCGAATGGGCGACCGTTCGGCTGACGCTGCTCGACCGCCAGAACCTGTTGACACCACAAACCCTGGCGGCTTATGGGCAAGTCGGCTGGCCCGCGAGTGCTTGCGTGGCGGACGCACTGGCCTGGGCAGATGGCCATGCCAGACCAGCGGTCGGCGAGCCGCCAGCGGGCGGCCGATGGGATCTCGTCATCGTCAACCTTTTCTTGCACCACTTCGAAGGCGCGGCGCTGGCTAAGTTGCTCGGCGGCATCGAACGCAGCGCCGACCGCTTCATCGCCTGCGAACCCGCGCGGTCCCGGCTGGCCTTGGCCGGCAGCCACCTGATCGGGTTCACCGGCGCGGGGCCGGTGACGCGCGAAGATGCGGTCTTGAGCGTGCATGCCGGCTTTCGCGCGGATGAAATATCTGCGGCGTGGCCTGGCGCTGCGGCTGTGTGGGATACAACCGAACACGGCGCTGGTCTGTTCAGCCATTGCTTTGTGGCGCAGCGCAAAGGGCTGGCGAAGGCCTTGAATCCATGAACGCCACAAACACCACAATCTTCGACGCCCTGATCGTCGGCGCCGGTCCGGCGGGTTCCTCGGCGGCTGTGTTGCTGGCGCGGGCTGGGTGGTCGGTGGCCATCGTCGAGAAGCAAGCCTTCCCACGCCGCAAGGTGTGTGGCGAGTGCATCGCAGCGAGCAACCTGCCGCTGCTGGACGCGCTCGGCATTTCGCCCGCCGCATTCGACGCTCTCGCCGCGCCACCGCTGCAGCGCGTGGCGTTCATGCGAGGCCGCCACAGTGTGTCCGCGCCATTGCCAGCCGCCACCCATCCACGGCACACCTGGGCTCGGGCGCTCGGCCGCGAAACGCTCGACACCCTGCTGCTCGATCAGGCCCGCGCGGCCGGTGCGCGGGTGCTCCAGCCTTTGTCGGTTCTTTCGATTGACGGACCGCCCGGCCAGATGCGCGCCACTGTGCTGGACATCGCCACCGGTGAGAAGACCGAGCTGCAGGCGCGCGTGGTGATTCTGGCCAACGGCTCCTGGGAGCCGCTTCAGTCGGCACGGCAGACCGAGCGGCGGGTTCGTCGCGGCAGCGATCTGCTCGCCTTCAAAGCCAACTTTGACAACGCCAACCTCGCGGCGGGGCTGCTCCCGGTCCTTGCCTTCGAAGGAGGCTACGGCGGCATGGTGGTGGCCGACCGCCAGACCACGACGATCGCTTGTTGCATACGCGCCGATCGGCTCGCGGCGTTGCGAGCGGGCATGCCGGGGCACTCGGCGGGCGAAGTTGTGGAAGCCATGTTGCGCCGCGAATGCGCTGGCGTGGACGCCGCGCTTCAACCCGCCCAGCGGCGCGGGCCGTGGCTGGGCTCCGGTCCGATCGATCCCGGCATTCGACTGCGCGGAGACGATCGCGTTCTCAAGATCGGCAATGCGGCAGCCGAGGCCCATCCCATCATTGGCGAGGGCATGAGCATGGCGATGCAATCGGCGTGGCTGCTGTGCGACCGTCTGCTGGCCACGTCTGGCGAAGGCGGCCCGCAGAACGCCGCGCGGTGGCATGCCGATGTCGCGCGCCGCTACGCCGCCGACTGGCGCCGCCATTTCGCCACCCGGTTGCGACTGGCCGCCCTGCTGGCGCACACCGCCATGCGACCACTTCCCGCATTGATGCTGATGGCAGCGGTGCGCCAGTTCCCCAGCGCTGTGACATGGGGCGCGCGGTGGTGTGCGAAGGTGACTTGCGCCATCGACCCGGCCACAATCGCGCGGCTCGCCTCCGCGCGAGTTCCCCGCCCCCTGACCGCTCGGGCACCGCTGGCGGTTCAGCCCACTGGCCCACTCACCGAGACTTCTTGAATGACCAACACCTTCCTACGCCTGCAGGCCATCGTGGCCAAAGACCACAAGCTCGACATCGACATCATCACCGCCGATGCGTCGCTGGAGTCCCTGGGCATCGATTCGCTCGGCGTGGCCGAGCTGCTGTTCAACATCGAAGACGAGTTTCGGGTGAGGCTGCCGGTGGAACCCGTCGACGGTCTCACCACCGTGGGCGATGTGGCGCGGTTCATCGATACCTTGATCGCGGCCCAACCAGCGCCGACAGCCGATGCGGCCCTGGTGTTGCCACCTGGCGCTGCGCCCCTCGCATGAGACGCGTGGCCGTCACTGGCATCGGTGTGCTGTCGCCGCTGGGCAACGGCTGCGACGAGGTGTTCAACGCCGCGCGCAACGGCCGCTCTGCGGTGGCGCGCCTGACGGGCAAGGCGGCCGAGCGGCTCAGGGCGCCTTTGGCTGCTGTTGTGGCATTCGATGCGGCTGAGCATTTCGATCCCGCCAAAGCGCGCATGCTGGACCGGGTCAGCCAGCTGGCAATTGTCGCGGCGCGGTGTGCGACAGCGGACGCTGGCCTGGACCTGAAAGCTGTTGATCTCGATCGGGCCGGTGTCTTCGTCGGCATTGGCATGGGCGGATCCACCAGCATGGACGACGGCTACCAGACCCTGTACGGCGAGGGCTCAGACCGCATCAAACCGCTGTTGATTCTGATGGGCATGCACAACGCACCAGCGGCCTGGATCGGCATCGAGAACGGTTTTCGCGGCCCCAACCTCACCTACTCAACCGCCTGCTCATCCTCGGCGGTGGCCATCGGTGAAGCCTGGTTGCGGGTCGCCAGTGGCAGCCTCGACCTCGCGCTGGCGGGCGGCTCGGAAGCGCCGCTGTCGCTGGGTTCGCTCAAGGCCTGGGAGGCGATGCACACGCTGGCGGCGGTCGATGCGAGCGATCCTTCAGCGTCGTGCAAACCTTTTTCTGCGGACCGCAGCGGCATGGTGCTCGGTGAGGGCGCGGCGGTGATGGTGCTGGAGCCTTGGGACCGGGCGTTGGCACGCGGCGCAAAGATCCACGGCGAAATTTTGGGTTATGGGCTGGTGACCGACGCGTCCCACATCGCCAAGCCCAGCGTCGAAGGCCAGGCTGCTGCCATGCGGGCGGCGTTGGCATCGGCGCGGCTCGACCCCAGCCAGATCGATTCGATCAACGCCCATGGCACCGGCACACAGGCCAACGACGCGACCGAGACAGCGGCCATCAAACAGGTCTTCGGTGCGCGGGCACCCCGCATCCCTGTGAGCGCCACCAAAGCCATGCACGGCCATCTGCTGGGTGCAGCGGGCGCGCTGGAATGCGTGCTGTCGTTGCTAGCGCTGCAGCACAACACCGCGCTGCCCACCATGCACCTGCACTCAAGCGACCCGCTGTGCGATCTCGATTACGTGCCCAACGCCGCCCGCGAGGACGCCGCAGGACGCACCATGCTGTCCAACTCCTTTGCGTTCGGCGGCACCAATGCGGTGCTGGTGCTCGGTCGCGCTGTCGAAAAGTAAGAACAGCCAGCAAAACGGCATTGAGCTCGGGTGGACGATCGGCAAAAAAGGAAGGGGCCGGACAGTGTTGCCACCTTGCCTGAAGCCGCGCGTGCTGGGTTGCTACCAACAGGGCTCAGACAGCGTGGAACGCTGAGCAGAAGGATCCAGCAAATCTCCGCAGAGCCAGCTGCACGGGACTGGTGAAGCCACAATCCCAGGCATGAACCCCACCGCCCAACACTGGACCCACCGCGCGCTGGCGCTGATCGACGCCGACCGCTGCCGCAGCGCCGACACCCACCTGATCGCCCTCCCCCTTCCCGCCTGGCAGGCGCGCGGTATCGACCTTTACCTAAAGGACGAGTCCACCCACCCCACCGGCAGCCTCAAGCACCGGCTGGCGCGTTCGCTGTTTCTCTACGCGCTGTGCAACGGCTGGCTGCGCGAGGGCACGACCGTGGTCGAGGCCTCCAGCGGATCGACGGCGGTCAGTGAAGCCTATTTCGCACGCCTGCTTGGTCTGCCGTTTGTGGCGGTGATGCCGCGCAACACCTCGCAGGAAAAAATCGAGCAAATCGCGTTTCACCAAGGGCGCTGCCATTTTGTGGAGAGCGCTGGCGAGGTCTACGCGGCGGCGCAGCAGATCGCGCAGGACACGGGCGGTCACTACATGGACCAGTTCACCTACGCCGAGCGCGCCACCGACTGGCGCGGCAACAACAACATCGCGCAAAGCATCTTTGAGCAGATGGGCTGCGAACGCCACGCGGTGCCGCGCTGGATCGTGGTGGGCGCGGGCACCGGCGGCACCAGCGCCACGATTGGCCGCTACCTGCGTTACCTCGGCCACGCCACAGAGCTGTGTGTGGCCGACCCGGTCGGTTCGGTGTTCGCGGCCTACCACCGCGACCACAATCCAGCCGCCACCGCCCCGGGCTCGCGCATCGAGGGCATCGGTCGCCCGCGGGTGGAGCCCAGCTTCATCCCCACGCTGGTCGACCGCATGATCGAGGTAGAAGACGCCGATTCGATCGCCGCCATGCACGCGCTGTGCGCCCTGCTCGGGCGCCGCGTAGGTCCCTCCACCGGCACCAACCTGGTCGCCATGCTCACCCTAGCCGAAGAGATGCACGCGCGCGGCGAGCGCGGCGCCATCGTTTCGCTGCTGTGCGACAGCGGCGAGCGCTACCTGAAGACCTACTTCGACGCCACGTGGGCCCAAGCCCGCTTCGGTGATACCAGCGCTGCCGCCGAGCGGGTGCAGGCGCAACTGCACGCAGTCTGACCATGGACATACCTGTCTCAGGAAGCAACCGCCGCCAGTGGCTGCTGGGCGCGGGCAGCCTGTTGCTGTTGCCCGCCTTGGCGCAGATACCCGCGCACATTCCGGGCAGCGCGCTGACACCCCGCCCGCTGCGCTTCCCGCGCGACCACGGCACCCACAACGAGACGCGCACCGAATGGTGGTACCTGACCGGCCACGCGAAAAACACCGCTGGCCGAACCTTCGGCTTTCAGGTCACCTTCTTCCGCAGCCGGGTCGACGCGGCGCAGCCACTGCAAAGCCGCCTGGCCGCCAAGCAACTGCTGTTTGCCCACGCCGCCATCACCGACCTCCAAGGTGGCGCCTTGCTGCACGACCAGCGCATCGCACGCTGGAATGGCGAGCTGCCCACACAGCGCGAGCGCGGTGTGTTCGCGCGAGAAGACGATTTTCAGGTGGTCCTGCGCGACTGGTTCATACAGCGCGAGGCGAGCGGCGCCTACCGCACCGAGGTGGCGGGTGACGAGATCGGCATCGCCATCACCGCCAGCCCCACGCAAGCCATCCTGCTGCAAGGCGATCAGGGCTTCTCGCGCAAGGGGCCCGACCCGTCACAGGCCAGCTTTTACATCACCCACCCGCAACTCGCGGTGCAAGGCGCGCTCACGCTGCGCGGCGAGCGATTCACCGTCACAGGAAAAGCCTGGCTGGATCACGAGTGGAGCGAAGCCATCCTGCACCCCGAAGCGGTGGGCTGGGACTGGATCGGCATGAACCTGGACAACGGCGACAGCCTCACCGCCTTCGAGCTGCGCCGAGCCGATGGCAGCGCGCTGTGGGCCGGTGGCTCGTACCGCACCCAGGCCGCATCAGCCGACCCGCTGGGCGCGCGCAGTTTTGCAACGAACCAGGTGCGCTTCACCCCACAGCGCTACTGGACAAGCCCGCTCACCAACGCGCGCTATCCCGTCGAATGGCAGGTGGACACCCCAGGTGGCCGCTTCACCGTGAAGGCTTTGCTTGACGCGCAAGAGCTCGACAGCCGCAGCAGCACCGGCACGGTGTATTGGGAAGGCCTGTCCGACCTGCTCGATGCACAAGGCCAGCGCGTGGGCCGTGGCTACCTGGAGATGACGGGGTACGCCAAACGCATAGTGCTGTGAGCAATGCTCACAAACCGCTGGCCGCAAACGTATGGCGCAGCAAACGCCAGGCTCGATGCAGCGGACGCCTTCTGGTGGGATGAGCCGCCCAAGGTTCTGAGGATGCCGTTGGGTGAGACGTCCCACTGTACGGGCGGCTTCTGCGCGTGTTGCTCGCTTTTGTACTGTGTGGTCTGGAGAACAGACCGGGCCAATCCGCTGGCGTAGCCTCAATGGACGGTGCGACGGTCACCGCACCCAACCCACCAAAAAAGGACTCCTATGACATCTCCCCACACCCGCCGCGCCGCCCGGCTGCTGGCCGCCGCCACGATGCTGCTCCAGCTCTCAGCCTGGGCCGCCCCGCCAGCCAGCGCGTCCGCACAAAGCCGCTACCAACAAGACCGCGCCGCCTGCCTGGACAGCAGTTCGCAACACGATCGCAGCAGTTGCCTGAGGGAAGCAGGCGCGGTCAAGGCCGAACCGATCCGCGGTCCTGCTGCGCGCGAAACCGCTGACGACCGCGCCCGCAACGCCTTGCAGCGATGCAACAACCTACCTGCCGAAATGCGCGACCCCTGCGAGCGCAGGGTGCGGGGTGAAGGCACGGCGTCGGGTTCGGTGGCGGCTGGCGGCGTGCTGCGCGAACTGGTAACACCGGTGCCCGCCCCAGCCCCAGCCCAGACTCCGCTGCCGCCCCGTTGAGACCGTGCGCGTGTGGCCGTGCGGACGCCGTTGCGCAGGGCAAAACAGTTCAATGCGAAGCTGCTGCGGTCTGTCAAACCGACTGCATCAGCAAAGCCTTGCCCGCCCACTCGGGATCGTCCACAGCCGCCGCCAGAACCGCGGCGACATCACCACGCGCTGCCTTGCCCTTGACATCCACGTCGTTTCCGAAGCGCATGTCGCGGGTGCCGTCGTCGTTGGTTAGGCTGACGGGCCGGAGGATGGCGTAGGTCAGACCGGAGGCCTTGAGGTGCTCGTCTGCATCGTGCTTCGCCTGAAGGTAGTGGGCAAGTTCGCCTTTGGGGTCGGGGTTCTCTGCGCCGACCGAGCTGAGCATGACGAAGCGCGACACGCCAGCCTTGCTGGCCAGATCCACCAGCCGCTTGGCGCCATCGCGATCCACCTTGTCCGTCATCTCCGGCCCGGTGGAGCCACCGGATCCCGCTGCAAAGATCACCGCGTCACAGCCGTCGCAGACACCCTCCTTCAGATCGGTGAGGTCACCGTGGCGAAGGGCAACGTCCGAGGGGAGCGAGCTGGTATCGGATGAGGACCGCACCAAGGCGATTGGGGAGTGACCGTTCGCTTTCAGTTCGCGAACCAGCCGAAGGCCTGTTTGGCCGGTCGCTCCAGCAACAAGAATTTGCATGTTGTTCTCCCGTCGTGTGAAGTGGGTTGAAAAATTGGCGTATCGAGAAACTGTTTCAGGAAGGTGGTGCCATGGGGCCCGCCTTCGCAACCGCCGCTTGGTACCCCGGTTGCTGTTGAAGGTCCACCCAATAGGATGCAATCCGGGGCGCCTCATCGAGAAATCCCATGCCAGACAGGTTCGCCAGCAGGTAGGAAAACTGGATATCGGCCAAGGTGGCTTTTTCGCCAAACAAGAGATCGTCCTCGGTGAGCTGCTGCGCGACATAGTCAAGGTGTGTCTGCATGGCGGCGCGCGCCTCTTGAGCCGGTTCCTTACCTTGGAGCTTGGGCAGCAAGAGCCCCATCGCTGCCGGGGCAAAAGAGCTTTCGACATAGTCGAGCAATTCCTCGTGTCGCAGGTACTCGCGGGTTCCCGTTTTGGGGCGGTGGGCGTCATCACCAAACTTGTCGACGAGGTAACGCAGACAGGTTGCGGACTCCGCCAGCACCAAGTCTCCGTCTTCCATGACCGGCGACTTGCCGAGCGGGTGCACCTTGGCAAGGCTTGGCGGCGCATGGAAATCCTCGGTTCGGTCGTACATCAACAGGTCGTAAGGCTGATGCAGATCCTCCATCAGCCAAGCCAGCCGGATGGCGCGAGAGTATTCGAGGCAATGGAGGGTGATCAAGGCTTGCCTTTCGGTTCATCCAGCGGTTAAGCAGGGAGGAAACACAGAGGGTGCGGCGCCGCGAAAGGCGACCATGAGCGCCACGCTTCAGGGGAGATAAATCGCCTTGGTGTTGACGAATTCCTTCATGCCAAAGCCACCATGTTCGCGGCCGAATCCGGAATCTTTCACGCCACCAAATGGCATGTTGGGATCGGCTGTGCCAAAAGTGTTGATGCGGACCATGCCAGTGTCGAAATGGTCGCGTGCGAGCTTCACAGCCCGCTCCTCATCCTTGGTGAAGATTCCGCCGCCGAGGCCATAGCGGCTGTCATTCGCGATGCGCATGGCGTCCTCGTCGTCCTTCGCTTTGATGATCGAGGCAACCGGTCCGAACAGCTCGTCGTCGTAGGCTGGTGTCCCGGGCTGGCAATTGGCCAGCACGGTGGGTGGAAAGTACTGGCCAACGCCTTTTGATGGCGTGCCGCCGCAAAGCAATTCTGCACCGCCATCCACGCTTTTCGCGACCTGTTCAGACAGCGTGTCGAATTGCTCCTTGCTGGAAACCGGGCCCAGTTGTGTATCTTCCGCCGTGGGATCGCCCATCTTGATGGCCTTCATCTGGTCAACGAACGCTTTGACGAAAGCGTCATAGACCGCCGCTGTCACCACAAAGCGCTTCGCTGACACGCAGGTCTCGCCGTTGTTGTAGATCCGCCCCATGACGCAGGTTTTCACCGCCAGTTCGACATCGGCATCTTCCAGCACCAAATAGGCGTCGTTCGATCCCAGTTCGAGCACAGACTTCTTCAGATGCTTCGACGCCTGCTGGCCAATGTGGCGCCCAGCGGTATCGCTGCCCGTCATCGTCACGCCGCGCACCAGCTTGTGCGCAATGAGCTTGTCCGAGGTGTCGTGATCGATGACCACCACGTCGAACAGACCTTTCGGCAGCCCCGCCTCCAGGCACACATCACGCAACATCAGACCGCTTCCCGTGCAAAGCGCGGCATGCTTCAGGAGGACCGCGTTCCCCGCCATCAGGTTGGCGGCAAGAACACGCACCGGCTGGTACACCGGGAAATTCCACGGCTGGATGCTGTAGACGACACCGATCGGCCGGTGGGCGACGATGCCCCGCTTTTTGCCACCGCTGTGGGTGCGTTCTTCGTCGGCAAGTTCTGTCGGGCCACGTTTCGCGGTGTACTCCAGGATCTGCGCGCAAAGCTCAACCTCCGTTTTGCCATCTTTCAGCAATTTGCCTGTTTCCCGCGTCATGAGATCGGCAAATTTGCCCGCATGCTGGCGCAGTGCTTTTGCGATATCGATGAGGTACGGCGCGCGTTCCTGATGGGTCTTATTGCGCCAGTGCAGAAAGGCGGCTTGGCACGCTTCGAGCTTTTCGAGGGCCGTCTCTTCGCTCATCAATTCATGTTGGGCGATCGTCTTGTCGGTCGCGGGATTGATGGTGGTGATATGCGTCATTTCTGGTACTCCTAATGAAATTTGGCTCGGCAGATGCAGGTATTTGATGCATCGCACATTCGGCGAAAGCTGGGTTTCAATGGGATGTGTCGTGCCATGAATTGGCAAACACACGGCCACCCACTGCTGATTGGAATGGCATCAATCAATTGTCTGGATCACCACTTTTCCAACAGCATGTCCGTCGGCGAGATGGTGGTACGCTGCGGCGACATCCTGCATGGCGTAGGTGCTGTCGATCACGGGCTGGATGACCCCTTGCTCAATCAAGGCGGCCAGCTCGGCCAACATGGCACCGTCAGGCTTCATCCACAGCGTCTCGAAATGCACGCCGTGCTTTTGGGCCAGACCGTCACTGTCCTCTCCCTTGATCGAAACAATCCTCCCGCCCTTTTTGAGCGTTGAAAAGGAGCGGTTCAGCGTGTCGCCACCAATCATGTCGAAGACCAGATCCAGATCGGACACCTCGTCTTCAAAGGACTGGTTTTTGTAGTCGATTACCTGGTCTGCGCCCAAGCTTTTAGCCAGATCCATATTCCCTTTGCTCACCGTCGTGGCGACGTGGGCACCGACGTGCTTGGCGATCTGAATGGCCAGTGTGCCCACGCCGCCCGAGCCCGCATGGATCAGTACCTTCTCACCCTTTTGGAGGTTTCCTTTGGTCAGCAAGGCCTGCCACGCGGTCAGCCCAGCGAGCGGCACAGAGGCAGCCTTGGTGTGGCTGAGATTGGCTGGCTTATGCGCGAGTTCGCTCTCACCGACCAGCGCGTATTGCGCCACCGCGCCCGCGTCCTCTTGCTTTGCACGCGCAAAGACAGCATCGCCCACCTTGAAGTTGCGCACATCTTGGCCGATCTCGACGATTTCGCCAGACACATCGAACCCCATGACAAAGGGAAACGAGAGTGGCATCGAGTCTTTGAGTGCGCCAGAGCGCAAAACATTGTCGATCGGGTTCAGGCTGGCGGCATGCACTTTGACCAAAACGCAGTCGCTTTTCAATAGAGGCTTGTCGATTTCGATGATGGCGATGGGGGATTCGTAGCCCGCAATGGTTGCAGCTTTCACAATGGTGTTTCCTTGGATGGTGGACCAATTCAAATGGCCTGGCATCGGCTGCTATGAGCGTCAAAGCGCGCAGAGCGCTGGCAAATGCCTTTGACGCAAGCAAATGAGATGCAAGCGATGAAACGATAGATCACTGTATGGCTGGCGAAGGCGCTGTTCAGTGCGGCAGCGCACACAGAACGCCGATCGGCGCCCTCTCCTACAGGCATGGCCCTTCGGCACGGTGCAACTTGTGCCTGTGTTGCGCCCCATCACCAGAGAAGCAAACCCCGACCCTGGGACTGCGCGGCGGGCGGCGGGCGGCTGGTGTGCTGGGCTGCCGATTGCTTGGTGATACGGCCCGCTGCAGGGCTACGACGACGCGTTATCGCCCTGCCCGGCCGCTGTCGTCATCACCAGCAGGTGAATGAAGTGCAGCTTGGCGACCACCTCGTGGGGCAGCACAAACGGATAGAAATCGGGTTGCCCCATGGCGCGCGACATGCCGTTGAGCAGCATGGTCAGCTGGGTCCAGCGGTTCACGAAATCCAGAAAATGCGCGGCATCGGGATGCTCGGGCTGGTAGAGCGCGGTGATGTCAAACGGCGTGAATACGAGCTGCGCCGAATTGACCGACAGGCCGTAGCTGGCCGCGGTGTCCACCGTGTCGCGCATGTGCATGTAGTGCGCCCAGCACTCGGCCCAGTCTTCCCACGGGTGGACGCTGGCGTAGGCGCTGACGAAGTGCAGCGGCCAATCTGCGCGCGGGCCCTCTTCGTAGTTCTTTTTCAGGCACTCGGCGTAGTCCAGGTTTTCATCGCCAAACAGCGCCCTGAACCCGGGCAGCCACTCGCTATCGGGGTAGTCGACCAGCCGGTACCAGTAGTAGTGCCCAACCTCGTGCCGAAAGTGTCCCACCAGGGTGCGGTAGGGCTCGTTCATGGCGCGGCGTGTGCGCTCGCGTTTGGCGTCATCGGCTTCCGCCACGTTCAGCGTGATCAAGCCGTCGTCGTGCCCGGTCATCACATGATCGCCAGTGCCCTGCGAGCGCAAGAGGTCGAACATCAGTCCTTCAGCCGTGTCTTCTGTTTCGCGTGATGCCACCGGCAGGCCCATCACCAGCAGGGCTGAGACCAAGCGACGTTTGGCCTGCTCCACGCGGCCCCAGAGCTCGTCGTTGTCGGGGTGCTGCGGATCGTTCAGGTCTGGAATGGTGCGGTTGAGTCGGCAAGCGCGGCAGAGCTGATCGTGTTCGTTTTTTTCAGACTCGGGCAGCAGCCAGTTGCAGTTCGCCGGGGTGTTGCGGTTGCCACAAAGGACGAAAGCTGGCCCGGTGGTGTGGCATTCGACCCAGGTATCCGGCTCGGTACCCGGTGCCAGGGGCATCAAGCGGCCTTGTCCGGTGTCGTAGCCCAGCAGCGTGCCGCATGCCAGGCACCGGCTGTTAACGAAAAAAATGGCCTGCCCACATTGGCAGGTGTAGATGCGAGCCGTCTGCGCCATTGCAGGCAGGACATACATCGCGGGCGCGGCAGCAGGCGGCAGAAGGTTTGACAAGGTGGCGACTCCCTGGGTGAGCAGGCCGCTGAGGGTCACACCAAAAAAGCACACGGACCATCAACAACACAAGACGCAAAGTCTGCCACGACGCTGCGTCTTGTGTGGACGGTGGAGCAAGGACTGGAGACGTGAAGTCGCCAGTCCTGAGCGCGATCAGCGCTCGCCGTCGCCCAGCACCAGGCCTTCGCGCCGGGGATCGGCGCCGCCTTGCAGCAGGCTGTTGCCGCCAACATTCACCCGCAGGATGGTCGACGTCCCGCTCGATTGCGCGTTGACCGACACCGTGTGGCCCAGGTTGCGCAGGCCGATCACCAACGCATCGTTGTTGCCGCTGTTGGTGGCGTCGATGTTGGGATGTTCGCCGCCGATACCCGTTGTGGCGCTGTTGGAGGAGCCGAAGTTGGTCAACGCTGTGGCTTGCTGAGCGTCAAGGCCCCAATCCACCACACCCACCACGGTCTTGGTGACGTACTGAATGATGTTGGCGCCACCCGGCGAGCCGGTGGCCATCAGCAGGCTGTCGATCGAGCCGTCTGCTGCGCGCTTGAACACCATCGTGGGCGCCATGGAGCTGCGCGGGCGCTTGTTGGCTTGAATGCGGTTGGCAATCGGACCATCGGCGTCGCTGGGGGTGGACGAGAAGTCGGTCAACTCGTTGTTCAGCAGAAAGCCTCGCACGAAGCGGAACGCACCCATGCCGCTCTCGATGGTGGTGGTCATGGAGACCACGTTGCCCTTGGCGTCAACGATCGAGACGTGAGACGTGCCCTTGCCTTCTTGCGCGCTTTGCCCCATGGCCGTTGTATTGAGGAAGGTACCAGGCTGAGCAACACCCATGCTGCGATCGGGGCTGATCAGCTCCGCGCGGCTGCGCAGATAACCCTTGTCGAGCATGCTTGAGATACCCGCACCCGGCAGCGTAGAGAAGCCTGGATCGGTGTCAGCCACATATTTGTTGCGATCGGCGTAAGCCAAGCGCTGCGCCTCGCTGATCAGGTGCACACCCTGCACACTGGGCTTGCCACCGTAAAGGTCCACGTTGGTCGGACCAAACGTGTTCATGGAAAAGTTTTCAAGGATGCCCAGCGTCTGCGAAACCGCGATGGCGCCCGATGAAGGTGGGCCCATACCGCAGACCTTGTAAGCACGGTAGTCGATGCACACCGGATCGCGCTTTTTGGCTTGGTAGCCGCTCAGGTCGGCCAGCGTGGTCAGGCCGGGGGTGAGCACCGCACCGGCTGCGGCGTTGGGGCCGACCTGCGTGCGGCCGATTTCTTCGACGATGTCTTGCGCGATCGCTCCGCTGTAAAAAGCACCCGCGCCTTGGCTGGCGATGGTTTGCAACGTGGCCGCGTAAGCGGGGTTTTTGATGGTGGACCGGAGGGCACGCGGCGTGAGGTCAGCGTTCAAGAAATAAGCCACCGCGTCGGGGTCTTGCAGCAGATCGGCGCGCGCACCGGCGATCGCGTCGGCCATGCGCCCGCCAATCGGGAAGCCGTCGGTGGCGAGCTTCACGCCGGGCTCAAACAGTCTCGCCCACGGCTGGCTGCCATGATCGCCGTGCAGCATTTCCAGAACCCGGACCGCGCCCGGCGTGCCTATCGACCGCCCGCTGCGGCGCGTTTGGTTGAAGGCGTTTGTGCTCACTGGCAAGGGTGTGGTTTGGTCGGTGTCACTCACCCAGCGCAGGTAGTTTTCAGTTGCAGCAGCGGGTGCGGTTTCGCGCCCGTCATAGGTCTGCACTTTTTTGGTGGTGGCGTCGTAATGCACCACAAACGCACCACCGCCAATGCCAGACGACTGCGGCTCCACCAGCCCCAACACCATTTGCACCGCCACCGCAGCATCGGCCGCAGAGCCGCCCGCTTTCAACACATCACAGCCAGCTTTCGTGGCCAGCGGGTTGGCCGTGACCACCATGTAATTCTTGGCCAACACCGGCTTCATGCCCAGCCGATAGCCTGACGAGGGCTCTGGCAGTGCTGGATCGCCGGGCAGACCCGAGCCGACCACGACGGAGGTGGTGCCAGATGGCGCTTCGCAGGCGGTAGACACCACGGCCGGTGGCGCGAGGTCCGATGAACCGCCGCAAGCTGCCAGCAGAGCAACAAACAGCCCAGTCAAGGGCAAGGCTGCTGCGCGGCGGTATGGCTTCGAAGCCGTGGACAAGGGGTGCTGGTTTGCATCGTCATCTCCTGTTTGTTGGGCGGCCAATGTAGACCAAAGTAACGCCACTGCGAACCCCGAAAGCACGAAAGACGCAAGTGTTTACCCGGCCTACCTCACCTCCAAAACCATTGGGTTGGCTGCGACTTGGCTACCCAACAAAAGATCTTGGTCACCGCCATCCTCACGGCTCACGAAGCCAATTTATTGATGTGAAACACCCACTGCGACACCGAATACACCACCTTGGCTGGTTGCCGCTGCCATCGCGTCGCGTTCACTTCCAGACGCGTTTCAGCTGAGCGTCGCGACCGCAGCTCAGGCGGTAGTAGTTGTAGCGCACCGAGTTCTTCTTGTAATAGTCTTGGTGGTAGTCCTCGGCCAAGTAGAAGGTGCTGGCGGGCTCGGTTTCGGTGTAGATGGTCTTGAAGCGGCCCGTTTTTTGCAGGGCGTCGCGGCTGGCGAGCACGGTCTGGCGCTCGGCCGCGTTTCCCCAGTAAATGCCGCTGCGGTACTGCGTGCCCGCATCACAGAACTGCCGGTCTTTCTCGCTGGGATCGATGGTCTTCCAGAAGAACTCGACCAGCTGCGAATAAGTGACCTTGGCTGGGTCGTAGGTCACGCGCACCGCCTCGGTGTGGTCGGTGCGGCCCGCGCTCACCGTCTCGTAGGTGGGATTGGGCGTCTTGCCGGCGGTGTAGCCTGACTCAGCTGCGATCACGCCGGGCAACTTTTCAAAGTCGGACTCGGTGCACCAGAAGCAGCCGCCGGCAAAGATGGCGGTGGCATTGGCTGCGTGGGCTGCGCCGCCCAGCAACGCGCTTGCACTCAAAGCAAGGGCAGCGGCGAATCGAAAGACGGGATGAGATGTGGTCATGTTTTTAGGTTCCTGACTGGGGATGTGAAAGCTTCAGGTGCGCAAGGCGGGCAGCGCCTGGCCTTTCGGCACAAACGCCAACGCCACACCGTTGTTGCAATAGCGCTTGCCGGTGGGCTTGGGGCCGTCGCTGAAGATGTGGCCCTGGTGGCCGCCGCAGTGATCGCAGTGGTATTCGGTGCGCGGGTAGATCATCTTGAAATCGGTCGAGGTGCCCATGGCCTGGGGCAATGGCTGCCAGAAGCTGGGCCAGCCGGTGCCGCTGTCGTACTTGTGGGCGGCGTCGAACAGCGGCTGGTTGCAGGCGGCGCAGATAAACGTGCCGGGACGCTTTTCGTTGTCCAGCGGGCTGCTGCCAGCGCGCTCGGTGCCGTGGTCGAACAGCACCTGGTAAGCCGCTGGCGAGACAATAGCGCGCCACTGCGCCTCGGTCTTTTTCAGCGGAAACGGTGCTGCAGCCAGCACCGATGAAGCGGGCAGCGCGCTGCCGGCCAGAAAGGCGGAAAAAATCTTGAACATGTTGCGTCGTTGCATGGTGGACTCCTAGATGCAGTGAGAGGCGGCTTGTATGGAAAAGTGCCCTGAGATGCCGTCTGATACTTGTGAGTCTTCTGGGCGCTGCGTTTCTTACAAGGCACGCGGCAACACCACCGCCAACATCCCCACCCTCAGCGGCGCAGACGATAACCTGTGCGAAAAATCCACCAGATCACCGCCAGGCAGACCAGCATGAAGCCCAGCGTCATGCCGGTGCTGACCGCGATGTGCACATCGGCTTGGCCATAAAAGCTCCACCGAAAACCACTGATCAGGTAGACCACCGGGTTGAATAGCGAGAGCGTTTGCCACAGCGGCGGCAGCATGCTGATCGAATAGAAGGCTCCGCCCAGAAAGGTCAGCGGCGTGACGATGAGCATCGGCACCACCTGCAGCTTCTGGAAGTTGTCGGCCCACAGACCGATGATGAAACCGAACAGGCTGAAGGTGACCGCGGTCAGCACCAGGAAGCCCAGCATCCAGACCGGGTGTTCGATGTGGTACGGCACAAAGAGGCGCGCGGTGCCCAGGATCAACAGGCCCAGCAGCACCGACTTGGTGGCCGCTGCGCCCACATAGCCCAGCAGCACCTCGAACCACGACACGGGGGCCGACAGCAGCTCGTAAATCGTGCCAGACCACTTGGGCATGTAGATGCCGAACGAGGCGTTGGAAATGCTCTCGTTGAGCAACGAGAGCATGACCAGCCCGGGGATGATGAAGGCGCCGTAGCTCACGTTGTCGATGTCGCCCATGCGCGAGCCAATCGCTGTGCCGAAGACGATGAAATAGAGCGAGGTGGTGATCACCGGCGCGACGATGCTCTGGGTGATGGTGCGCAGGGTGCGCGCGATCTCGAAGCGGTAAATGGCGCGAATGCCGTTCAGATTGAGGCTCATGCCTGCTTCTCCTCGGCACGCGGTGCATCCTGGCGCACCAGGTTGACAAAGATCTCTTCGAGCGAACTTTCGCTCGAATGCAGATCTTTGAAATCGATGCCCTCGGCGGCGAGTGCGCGCAGCAGCTCGGCAATGCCGGTCTCGTCTTGCTGGGTATCGAAGGTGTAGACCAGGTGCATTCCATCGCTGGAAATCTCCAGCGGCCAGCGCGAGAGCGCATCGGGCAGGCGGGGCAAGGAATGCTGCAAGGTAAGCGTGAGCTGCTTCTTACCCAGCTTGCGCATCAGTACCGCTTTCTCTTCCACCAAAATGAGCTCGCCCCGGTTGATCACGCCGATGCGATCGGCCATGTCTTCGGCCTCTTCAATGTAGTGCGTGGTGAGGATGATGGTGGTGCCCGCCTCGCGGAGGGCTCGCACCATGCGCCACATGTCGTGACGCAGCTCCACATCGACACCGGCGCTGGGTTCGTCAAGAAACAAAATGCTGGGCTCGTGCGACAGCGCCTTGGCGATCAGCACGCGCCGTTTCATGCCGCCCGAGAGCGTGAGGATTTTGTTGTCGCGCTTGTCCCACAGCGAGAGATCGCGCAACACCTTTTCCAGATGTGCATCGTTCGGCGGTTTGCCGAACAGGCCACGGCTGAACTTCACCGTGGCCCACACGGTCTCGAACGAGTCGGTGTGCAGCTCCTGCGGCACCAGGCCGATGATGCTGCGCGCGGCGCGGTAGTCGCTCACCGTGTCGTGGCCATCGGCCAGCACCGTGCCCTCGGTGGCGTCGGACATGCCGCAGACGATGCTGATCAACGTTGTCTTGCCGGCGCCGTTGGGGCCGAGGAGCGCGAAGATTTCGCCACGGCGGATGTCGAGATCCACCTGCTTGAGGGCGACAAAGCCGCCGGCGTAGGTCTTGCCCAAACCACGAATGGAAATGATGGCGTCGGTGGCAGATGGGGCTGATGGCATGGCGAAGTGAGAACCAAAAAAGGGTTGCGGCGGCGGTCCGAATGACTGCCGCCGCAACCCTTTCTTTTAGCACGCCTGCCCCGCGCGCGCTGGCGCTGCACGCCAAACCAGGCGCACGGCATCGGGTCGGATCACACCGCGCCGGTGTACTCGCCCCGAGCAGGGTAGTCCTTGGAAATCGCGAAATCGATCGCGCCCAGCAAGTCGGTGAACGCGGGGCGGGCAAACGGCATGGTCTGCACCGCGCCGTAATACAGCGTGCCGTCTGGCCGCACCAGGTACACCGCCGGCTCGCTGAACAGCGCGGGCTCCTCAATGCCAATCGAGGTCTTGCCGAGCGATTCGCTGATGTACAGGCCCCACTCGCGGGCCGACTTCAGCGACAGGCTGTGCGCGAACCGCACACCGCTGGCGCTGACCTTGCGCGCCATCTCCTTGCCACGCTCCTCGGTGTCTGAGCTGATGGCCAGCGCGTTCACGCCGCGCGCGGCGAACTCGGGCGCCAAGCGCTCCAGCTCGATCAGGTACTTGGCGCACAGCGGGCAATGCAGACCCCGGTAGAACACCAGCAGATCAAAGCGCTCTGCTGGCGGGCCACCAAGCACGAAGCGCTCGCCAGTGGTCAGCGGCAGGTCGAGGGCGGGCACCGGATGGCGGGGCAAGAGGATGTTGGGGGTCTGGTTGCTCATGAAAGCTCCTGTTGGGTGGATGGGGCACAGGCCGTGGATGGCACCGCGCGAGGCGTTCAGTATGCAGTACGATAAATCGCTTTAAATTCAATTTTGATGTCTTATCGTTCAAAATTTGTCCATGAACACTGCCGAAACGCCCCGCCTTGACCGGCTGACCACGCTGCTTCAAGGCCTGCAGCCCCAGGTAACGCTTTTGCTTGGATCGTCGCTGAACACGGCCACACCGCCAGTCGACGCCCTGCCCGCCTTGTGCCTGCTGCTTGTGCTGAAGGCACGCGATGCTCCTGACGCACCGCACACGGCCACCGGGCAGGAACCCGCCTTGCTGGTGTGGCGCGCCGACGATGCGGCCATCGCATGGCCACTGCCTGCGGGAATGCAGGCGATCCTGCAAGGCCATGCGGTGTTGGCCGGGCCGATGGCCAGCCTGCTGCTGGCGGCGTTTGACGGTGTGCTGGTGCTGCCGCTGGCCAGCGCCGATCCGGCCTTGCAACAAGCGGTGCAGCTGATTGACTCGGAATTGCAGGCGCAGCGCTGCGGCGGCCCGCTGCTGCTGGAGCGCGCTGGCGACATCTTGTTCATCGGGCTGCTGCGCCACCTGATCGCCCAGCCGCGCACACCGCACGGCCTGCTCAACGGCCTGTCCGACCCCCGGCTCGCCCGCGCCCTGGTGGCGGTGCACAGCGGGCCGCAACAGGCCTGGACGCTGGAGCGGTTGGCCGAAGCGGCAGGCATGTCGCGCACCGCGTTCGCCACCCACTTTCGCGCTGTGATGAACCTGACGCCGGGCGACTACCTGTGCCGTTTGCGCATGGCCTTGGCACGCGACCACATAGCGCGCGGACAGGGCCTGAAGCAGACCGCTGCCGCCGTGGGCTACACGCCCACCTCGCTGTCGCGGGCGTTGGCGAGGCGGCACTGAGCAACGCCCGGTATCCCCTCCACAGCGTCCGAACCCAGGCATCGCCATTGCGCATGTTGGCATAACTCTTACTTTCGCTGCAGGCTGGGTTCAGACATTCGAAGTTGAAGCCTGAAAGTTCGCGGGTGCCGTAACCGGTCGTTCCCCGGGCAGGATCTCACACGACCGCTCCACCTCCCAGACCAGTCGCTCGACTGAGGCCAGCCAGCCAAGGTCCCGGGAAGACTGCTCACGCCAAGAATGGATTGGTGCTTTAAGGATGGTCTGAATAACCCACTGCTGAGCGTGCTACCCACTTCGACATTTTCAATGGATGGGATTTGGGCCTGAATAGGCTTCGATTCCTGCCTTTTCGCTCCCTGCTGGAAGCACTTTCGCCGCTCTCGCAGCTCTCGCCCTGTTTTTGGACACATTCATGCCTGCAGCCCCATCAAGGCATGGCGCACCATCCACAGATTCGACAGCGCAAGCAGCGTCTTGAGCTGCGACGTGTTCTTCTTCAGCCCCGGTCACGCACCTTCACAAAGCCAAATTGGCGCTTGACCACTCGAAACGGGTGCTCGACCTTGGCCCGGATACCGTCCTTGGTCTTCTCCACTTGGTCGATCAAAGCGTCAGCCCGGTTGTTGTCTTTGTCCAGCGCTTTGCGCTTAGCAAGGCGCATCGCCACATGCCAGGTGACATCCTTCTTGGCGTTCGGGCGCTTGTCCGCGCCCTCGTAGCCCGCATCGCCAAAGACCTCTGCCTCCTCACCGCGCAATTTGAGCAAGGAACACCTGCTTGCGAGATCTTCGACTGCTCAGGTTCAGATCAAGGCTGGTTTGTTTCATGGTGTGAAGAAGGCGCCACAGCGGGCTTGGGCCTGCCAGCCAGCCAACCGGGAAGGTTTTGCAGCGTTTCCTTAAGTTCGCCACCGAACAGACTCGGTGCGGTCTGGCGCGCAAGCTGCCCATCTGAGTCGAGAAGGAACGCTGTTCGGATACCGGTTCAAAACGTTTTATCGACGCTCCGCCAACCCACCAATGCTTTCTACCTGTGGCGGCCCGATCCAGCTCCACCTTTCTGAAAAATTGCCATGACCTCGTCCTGTCAAAGCGTCAACCCCAGCACTGGCAAATTGCTGAAGAGCTTCGAGCCGCTGACTTCGGCGCCACTCGAAAAATCTCTGGCCGCTGCCGACAGCGGTTTCCAAAGCTGTAAGCACAAATGATGTGGTCAACCCGGCAGCGCGCAGCGACAAGGGCTCACCGATGTGCGGCATGCCGATCCTGAACGCTGACAAGGCCAAGAAGTGCTTCATTGTCAAGCGCGGCGACGGCCAGGGCTGCGCCGGCATCGTCAACGCGCGGTTCTTCACCAACAACATCAGCATGGTCTGCGGCGACGCATTGGCTTTGCTCCAGAAGATGACCGAATCGGTCAACAAGCGTTTCGGCCTCCCGGCCGCAGCATGAACGTCTTCCTAAGAAACCTTTCAGAAAGCACACCATGACAAAGAAAATGCAAGCCGCCGTGGTCGAGGCATTCGGCAAGCCGCTCAAGTTGATGGAGCTGGACATTCCCGTGGCCGGTCCTGGCCAGATCCTGGTTAAGACAGAAGCCTGCGGCGTCTGCCACACCGATCTTCACGCCCGCGACGGTGATTGGCCGGCCAAGCCGAAGCTCCCCTTCACCCCTGGCCACGAAGGCATTGGCCGCGTTGTCGCAATCGGAGCCGGCGTCACAGCGGTGAAGGAAGGCGACCGCGTGGGCGTGCCGTGGTTGTATTCGGCCTGCGGCCATTGCGAGTACTGTCTGAAAGCATGGGAGACCGTCTGCGCCAAGGCCGAGTACGGTGGCTATACGAAGAATGGTGGCTTTGCCGAGTACATCGTGGCCGACCCAAACTATGTGGCGCACATCCCGGCCGGGCTGGAACCGACCGCCGCAGCACCACTGATCTGCGCGGGCATCACCACCTACAAGGGCATCAAGGAAACGCAAGCCCGGCCCGGCGAGTGGATCGTCATCTCGGGTATCGGCGGCTTGGGGCATCTGGGCGTGCAATACGCGAAGGCAATGGGCTTGCATGTCTGCGCGGTCGATATCGATGATGCCAAGCTGAAGCACGCCACCCAGCTGGGTGCCGACGCGGTCGTCAATGCCAAGCATCCAGATGCGGTCAAAGCCGTCATCAAAGCGACCGATGGTGGCGCGCACGGGGTGTTGATCACCGCGCCCTCGCTGCCGGCCTTCAAACAGGGTGTGGCGATGACGCGCAAGATCGGCACCTGCGTGTTGGTGGGCATTCCGCCAGGTGACTTCCCGACGCCGCTGTTTGACGTGGTGGCCAACTGCATCACCATCCGTGGCTCATTCGTCGGCACCCGGCAGGACATGGCCGAGGCGCTTGCCTTCGCCGCCGAAGGCAAGGTCAAGGCCGGCATCGAGTTGCAGCCGCTGTCGGCGATCAACAAAGTCTTGGAGCGACTTGAGAACGGCAACGTGCCATCACGGGTCGTGCTCGATTTCTCTCATTGATGGCCATCAGCGAATCCGGGCGTTGAAGCGACAGCACGCGGCCCTGCTAACCAGCGCGCAGATGCTAGACGCCGACCAGTTGACGGTGGTCACAGGCATCAGCGAGATCCGTCTGATGGAGAACGCCAGGCTCCCGGTGGCGCAAGCCGCTATGGAACGTTGAAGCCCCCGCCCGATACGGGTGCTGTGCGGCCCAGGAAGCAACAGCGGCGACGGCTTCGCAGCCGCGCGGCGCCTGGTTGAGGCCGACTGGCCGGTGCGCGTGACTCTGCCCACCGCCGCCCGATCCCACGGATCAATCTAAAGCGGCGCAACTCCCCATTTCTTTCTTCCCGAACCGGGCTTGTCCAACAAACAGATCGGATCGCGACTGCGCGCGATCTATCTTTACTCGTTGGGCGTCAACGTGCGACGACCGAACCTGCGCGATTACGCGGTGACTTCGATGTATCCGACTTGGCTCGATGGCGCTGGCAAAGCGACTCCATCTTCTCGCATGCCTTCGAGATGAAATTCGATCGCGCTGCGGACTTCAGTCTCGACTTCAGCAACTGTTGCGCCCGTCGCTACGCAGCCTGGCAGGTCGGGGACGTAGGCCGAGTAATTTCCCTCTGCCTTCTCAATGACTACGGCGTATCGCATGGTTCTAGGCTCCTTACTTTAGACCGGCCTGCTTCAAGATGCTGTTCTGTGTACCAGGTGCAACATCGTCGCTGGGCTTGCCTGGCTATCACTCGTCCGGGCTTGGACCCGTGCTTGTATTGACGGTGGCTGCCCCTCGTAGCGACGAGCACCCACCCGTCTTGCTGCAGCAACTTTGGGATTTCAGTGACCTTCACGGCGCGAGGATAGCAGGCGACCCGAAAGTGCCTGCCGATGGGAGTCGGCTGTTTTCGGTCGTGGCTGTGCAGAACGGTTGTTCTTTGACGCTTGATGCCGGAGTCGAGCGATGCGCGGCCTTTCGCGCGTCCGCTTGGGCGCTGATGGTCTGGCGCAGTCGACGCAGACGCTCAACGGCTGGCGCGTGACGCTCCGTCCAAGCCAGCACATCTATGCCTTGGGACTGCAGTGAGCGCGTGATCTGGCTGGCGATGGCATGCACGTCGTCGCGCGCGCTGCTTCGGGCCTGGATTTACCACAGCGTGTCGGTCGGCAGGCACACGATTTCGCTGGGGATTTAATTGGAATCTGATCCCAATTACCCCACAATTACTCGCTATGGCGGCCACATGGTACTTGGGCAACAACTCAGTTCTCAGGGGAGCAATCGATAAGTTTGTTGGCAATTGCTGAGTTCAATAGAGCACTAGCGCCACGTGTAGCCAGACCTAAAATTTCCACCCGAAAACGAGCTCGAGTGATTGCAACGTAGAGACGCTGATGCGATGCGTAGCTTAAAAAATTAAGGCTGTCTGAGACAATATCGGATGGCCTAGGCGGAACTCTGTCTTTATCGACCCCCACTAAAACAACCGCCGAAAATTCGAGGCCACCAATATAGTCGGGTGCGCTGAGGATAAATCGTCCGCTGTTTTTTGCACGCTTTACTATTTCATAATCTCCGCGCTGTTTTATCACTTCAAGTGGCTTATTCAATTCCCTGGCAAATCTTTCAAGCTCAGAGAAAACATAGTCCCCGAAGGCGACAATTGCAATCTCCGCCTTGGAGCAACCGAGCTCTGAGGCAAGATCGTCGGCGCGAGAAAAAGCCTTTTTGTACATCAATTCATCGGTGGGGCTAAACCTATAAATCGGCAAGGCGCACTTCCGCTCCTCCTCATAAGTGAACGTACTATTTGCAGCGGCGACTGGGTCGTGAAAATTAGTAAATAACGTAGCACCTGAAGATGTAACAGAAAAAGCCAAGTCAACAATTTCGGGAGAACAACGGAATATCGATTTAAAAACTGTTGGCTGTGAATTTCCAGCTTGATCTGAACCCCCCATCGCTTCGTCGAAAGTTTCATCGTCCCACCCGCGATCACCGAGCGATTGACTTACGTCAGCCGAGTAAATAATTGGAAACAGGTGATCCGACCTTGTTATTCGATGAAATACCGAAAGTTCGTTTAAATTGAAAAGGTGTGTTTCATCAATAAATATGCTGTCGAAGCCCTCTCTGGCTCGTCGCCGTCGCCAAATCGGTGTATTTAACTGACCAAGAGCGCTGAGAACAATATCATCTGTGTCAAACTGACCTGAATTTTCTAGCCGTCTTCTGTAGTTTCTGAACGCTAGAAAAGCAAAGACCCGATCGCCTTCGTTTTCAACTGGCAGCCCATACCGAAGCCGCGGTAGTTTGTAGTACTTAGATTCGTCTTCTTCAGCTCGACCTTTTATTTTTACGCCGATCTCGTGTTGAAGCATTTCAGCTATCACCCAGTGATCTTCAGAGTTAAGGTAATCAATAAACCCCTTGCTCATGAACTCTTTATGTGTGGGGAGTTCATTGGAAAGAGCCTCCTGGAGTGCCTCAAGGGTATATAGAAGTTGTGTCTGCTTGGATTCAAAAGCATCACGATCCAGAAACTCGGTTTCTGAAATTTCTGTATTTAGGACTTCGGCGCAGTAAGTATTTAAGGTGGTCACTTTCAATGTTTGAAGTGACATTGCTCCATCAATGCTAATGACCCCCAAATCAAGTTCCGGTGCAAACAACCGTTCTATATTTCGTCGAGTGGCTTCACTGTGAGCAATGAATAGGGCGCTGTGCGCTATCTCTCTCTGATGCGCTTCTCTAAGGGCAAAAATGCATTTAAGTACTAAGCTAAGAGTCTTCCCCGTTCCCGCTGGCCCCTCGATCCTATGAGGTGCAACTATTGCTGCACTTACTAAGCCGTAAAGTAAGTTGATTCACACGAACCCGCATTCAGGATGTCGAAAAAACGCAGCAACGGTTTCTTTCATGGATTGCAATCGAAGTAGTGCTGCATCGACCGCTAGTCGGAAATCAA
>Ga0222706_1000041_pt1 | contig 62899 bp, 51 predicted proteins | sample AntAcemetage1572_FD_179829 | JGI IMG/M metagenome (GOLD analysis project Ga0222706, IMG submission 179829) | Saline water microbial communities from Ace Lake, Antarctica - #1572 | ecosystem: Environmental > Aquatic > Non-marine Saline and Alkaline > Saline | place: Antarctica: Ace Lake...
AACTGCACGGGAGCCTGGAGCAAATGGAAGCATGACGACTGCGTTACTCGATGGTTATTTTTGGTATGCGCTTAGGCGCCACGCGGGCCTAGATGACCTCAAAAAGTCAACCGTTTTCAGCTCCGATAGTCCGCATTGTCAGGGCGATACCGCTCCGTCGTCTGTGGACACTCTTTGCTCTTGGCGTGTTCGTCCAAGACGTCCTTTTTGGTGCTTTCGAGCATGCTTTTCAGGCGACGCAGCAGGGTGAAGGGAAGGATGACCTCGCTGCAGTCGGCTTGTTTGTAATCGCCTCGCGGGGGTCGGTGACGGACCAGACGAAGTTGGCGAGTTCGGAGAAGTTATGGGCCATGATGTCCGTGGGTTACTTGTTGTCGGGAGCGGGCGCTGGAGTCGGTGCAGCAGCAGGCAGCTTGATACGCTTGGCGTAGTCACGGACCATCACCTCGAACGTGTTGGTCAAGCTACGGTGCTCCTGAGCAGCGCAACGCTCCCAGAGGTCTCGAACCTCAGGGGTCATCTTCAGCGTGGTCGCTGAGGTCTTGCGTTTTGGCCGAGCCATGGTTAGGTGTTGTTCACTTTTTTATTTCAAACAGGAACACGTTATCAGATGTCATCAAAAGTTCTTGTGAACTATTCCCGTTTGACGTGAGCGCAGGCACTCAGGTCAAAAGTGATATTGAATCAAGCCCGTGAACACCACCAACAAAACCGCTCTTGCGCTTGTTGTTGGAGCTACCTAGACCATGCTGTTTGCACCCGGTTCGTCCCATGCTCAAGCTGCCGGTGACGTGGGTCGGGGAGAGTTATTTCATCGTGAGCTCGTTATTGACCACAACCACAACGATGTCGCCCGGCTTGGTCGGGGTGTTGCGCTCCACCACCAGCATGTCGTTGTCTAGGGGGCCAGCCTCCCGCATCGAGTCACCTCGCGCGCGGGCACTACACCGTCCGTTCGGGGTGGGTCACCAGGTAGTCCTAAACGCCAATTAGCTCCTGACCCGCTGACTGGTCCTCCGCCTGCGGCAGGCCGGCCCGCACATCTCAAAGGAGCGAGAGGAAAAAGACTTCTTCACAGGCGCGAGGTGGCCATCGACGCGCACCAGGCAGCCAGCTTTCGCCCCGCGGCCGAGCTCCTTGAATATGCCCCCAGATAAGGCCAAGCCCAGCACGTCGACCAGCTTGGCCATGGAGGTGAAGGACTTGTCGGCGTTTCAGTGGCTGGGCAGGGTGTCAAGGGTCACGAATTGCCCACGCTAATGAATATACGTTCACTAGCGCGAGTAATGTTTCTGCGCGTCGTCAATGCCCCAGCTCTTAGCGTTTCTTGCTCCAGGTCCAAGCTTCACTCTTGGCATCCGCGTCCAAAGCCGAGGACTGGCCGCAGGCAGCTGGCGGCGCACCCGAAGCTGTGGACACAGGTCAGACTCAGGAGTCAAGGACCGCGGTAGCCCGGTAGCTTCCGTATACCCAGTCGTAAAGCTGCACCTTGCACACTCCGTTCAGACGGTGTCCAAGAAGCATGGAAAAGACCGAAGGACCTTTGATGAACAGATGGATAAGCTCGAGTCGGTTCTCAGAACGAAATCGCACCAAAGCCGCCTTCGCTTCGTTCACGGCCAAGCTCATCTCCGCCTGACCAGCCACTGCGCGGCCGCTCTCTAGCGCCAAAACAGGAAGTCCTTCGAGAGCCCCATCGTTTCTAAGTTCGAGGTCGGAGCCGACGGCCGTAGTGAAGGAGATAGACACAGCGCCCTCCAATGTCTTTCCGGCCGCTTTGCGAACGGACGCCTCAAAAAACTGGCCTGCCGGTTGGTCATAGACATCCGTGCGGTACACAAGACCGTTGTGCTCAACATGCAAGACGAACTTGTTCGTCGCCCGAAACGCATGCCCCAGCAAGCACGCGGCTGAAATGCCCTGATGCCCATCGAGCAGCACACTTCTGCGTTCGGTTTTCGTGCTCAGGAATGTAGCCACATCCTGGGCAGACCTTGAGAGGTCTTGCCAATCAGCAGCCATCTTGGAAGAGCGTCTCGGCCCGACGAACCCCTCAGCTGGGAGTGCGAGCTGGTCAAGCGTTGCCCCACCGCTGTTCAGGCGAACGCGCGTTGGGGTGCACATCCAATCGCTGCGGTCGTTGGCTAAGACCTCGCAAATGTTCAGCTCAAATTGATGGCGGTACACCGGGCCACTGGAAGACTTGGCAATGTGTGCCTTGAACAGGTCGCGAAGCCGTGCTGCCTGCTTACCGCCCAGGTCGATGGTCGTCAGATGTTGCGTCAACTCTCCGGCGAAAGCCGCATCAGAACTCTCGGGCGAGTACGTTTCGAAGTCGACGTGTCGAAGCGCGAATTCAGCCAACTCAGCCAAGTCCTCGCGAACGCCTTGCTTCGTTGCCCAAGCGACAACCTCTTCACGGTCACGTTGAAGGATGACAGAGTCCGGCTGATACGAGGCCCCTACGCCGCGCAAGCGGGTGAGCATTGCAACGAATGGGCTTGTCCGGCCGTTGTGGTCGCTGCAGACCAATCCGAAGCGAACGAATTCCAAGGGCGACGTGTCATGCGCCTGCTTGAATCGGTAGATTTCGTTCCAAAAAACGGCTGAGGACAAATCGTGGTTCTTTGCCTCCAGCATGAGGCGGCGAACGCTTCCTGCCCGGCCGTAGAAGCAGACCTCAACGTCGCCAGCTGCTTCGCTCACGACGTGGCTGAAAGCGCTCTGTGAAAGCCATTTCGGTAGGTTCTGAAGAACGTACGCGTCCTGGTACTCGAAGCCCACGCGAGCGGTCACGCCGCCAGTTGATTCCTTTTCGAGAATTCCCACGGTCATATTGTTGTCTCCAGGTCCAGTTGGGACCGATGAAAGCTGCCGTCAGGCAGGTAAACGTGTGCGCTGCCCTCAAGCGCAGCGCCGTTCAGGCGAAAGATGAGCAGGACGACGAAGTTCGCGCCTACTTGAGCATCCGTAGCAAGTTCATGCATCGTCGAGTGGTCACTCGAACTGGGTTGAACGCTGAACAACGGATGGGTGTGCCACTCTCCAAGGTAATTGAAACGGCGGAAGTCGTTCCCATTCGAGAGGCAAAACACCTTGATGGCCCGCGCAGCACCAGCGACACTGCGCATGAATGAAGCAACGGTTCCAAGCTTCTGGACTTCCAGCGCTCGAACGGCGAAGTGGTTCAAACCAACATGCTCGCCCATAAGCACGCCGCCACACTCACGCGCCCCGGCCCTTCTCAGCGTCACATGTAGCTGGACCTGGATGTCAGTGGGCACCGTGATTCGCAACACCGGCATCCTCGCTGATGGAGTTTTGAATAGCGGCCAGGTCCTGTTTCTCTCGGTCCGACAAAGCCTGCGCTGGTTCGGACGGCGACGCGCCTGGGCAATTGATAGGGATGACGTCAAACGGACAACGGAACTCCCAGAACTTCCGAAACCCAATGAGGTATGCCGAAGCCGGATACTCCGAAGGATTGGCGCACAGCGTGTCCAGGCAGAACTGGGTCATCGACGCTGCAAGCGACCCAACGTCTGCGTCGGAAGCGACGTAAACCACCCCTTCAGATTCAACACCGTAGACGGTCGTTTTCGCCATCGGCGCTGGCACCATCGTCTTCATGACACCGTGCAGATGTGCACGGATGCGCAACGCATCAGCGTCGATGCCAGGACGGCTACGCGCCATGAGCGCGCCGCCGCCGCCCCCAAATACTTCACCCCAAACCAGCGGCATATCTACGCGCTTGGAAAGGGCAGCGAGTGCGACAAACGCGCTCGGATTCGCCGTCGCGTCGATGACCATCGCGCAGGAGGTCAGAGCCTTGGCAACCATCGCTACAACCGAGGGGTTGCCCTGGTCAGCAATCTTCACCGGCCACGTCGTCACCGCGACCACGGGAGCAACAAGCTTCAGAGCTCGAACTCCTGCCTCCAGCTTGGAGAAGCCGACGTCGAGCCAGTTGAACTCGTTGCGAACGAGGTTTTCCGGCCCCAGCACATCGTCGTCCACGAGAACGAAGTTTCGTACGCCGGCTCGAGCGAGGGACACCGCAATCTTGCTGCCGAGGGAGCCCATTCCAACAATAGCGACCGAAACATTCGACAGCTTGGAAAAGGTACTCGGGAGCCGTTGCGGCGCGTTGTCCTCGAAGGCCACCGGGTAGTACCGCTGAAACATGGGCTTGCTGCCGCCTGTCAGCAGGAAGGAACATAGCTGCCCTTCTGCGTCATGCGCGAGCAATACCTGAAGTTGTTCATCGAGGTCCTCATTCCAAGGCCATGCAGAACCGAGGCGAGCTTGCAGGTCCCGCACGTCCTTGGCACCCATCATCGTGGCGGCGGAGGGAACCGAGACTGCCACTCCTACAAAATGGATGCCAGGTCCTAGGGCAACTTCGCTAGGCACGTCATCAAGCGCAACCAATGGGTCGCCCACAGTTAGGACCACGGCCACAGACTCACCCCTGCGCCAGTCGACCACACCTTGAAGCTGAACTGCCATAGCCTGACCAGGGCCCGCGAGAACCTCCTTCAACGCTTTTGTCACAAGCAGCCGCTCGCTGTTACCGCTCAGAACCTGCGTATTCGACACTTGGTGGCGAGAGGAGACGGGCTCTAAGTCGGGAATGACTCCATGAAGGATTTCGCCCCAAATCAGCGTGTTTGTGCTCCGAATAAGGTCCACGCCGGTGATATCGCGATGCCAATTGTCTGGGCCATACTGTAAACAAAGGACGCCCGAGCCGAAGTACTGATGCTCACTCCAGGACTCGTCCGCCTTTTGCGGGCGGACAAACGCTGGCACGTCGGGGAACAGCTCTGGGTAGACCAGGACCCCGGCGAAGACGCCCTTCACAAGCTTCAGCTCGAAGTTGACACATAGCTCCCCAGCGGAGGAGGCGCTCCACCTTTGCACGGTGAAGCTGGGCGTTAAGCGTGCGTGCTCCTCCAGCCGACAGCTCTCTTGCGCCATGCGTTGGGCCTGGTCTTGCAACAACCGCATCAGGCGAATCCACCGGGCTTGTTCGGATACGCCGCCGTCGCAGGAAAGGTCAGCCCGACGCCTAACGCGGGACGGAGCAGCGAGACCGCGATTGCCGACTCCGAGCGTTGGCTAGCCGAAGCCGGGAAGCACGAGCCAAACACCTGGCGCCAGAGTTTCAGGGCCTCTTCATCATCAGCCTCATTCTTCGCCTTGCGGGCGAGAATCGCGTGCTCCGACAACTTGTCGTAGAACGTCTTAAATTCGTCGACCTTGACGGCGGAGAAAACATTGTTTCCTGGGACACCCGGGTCTGCCAGGGATGGAACTTGACCCAAAAGGATGGTCCAGGCGTAGGCATCCCGGATGGTCTCCAGCAGTGTGACGAAGAGCGTCTCGAAATTCGCCTCGCCGTAACTCATGTGCTGGGCCACCAGGCACTCAAGAATGAAACCCTTCGGCCGCTTGAGGTCGGCGGGCATGTGCAGTCGTCGCCACCACTTGAAGAGTTTCACCAACTTCTTGAAACGACCGCCGGCCTTGGCGTTCGTGGCAACCGTCCAGTTGGTGTGGGCGTCGGGGTTCGTGTCCAGCCACTCTTCCAGGTGAATATCCGGGATGAGGTAGGTCTCGCCGTTCTCGATGACTGGAACGACGTCCATATCCACCGTAACCAGCTTGACGTTGATAGACCGGCGATTAACGGTGAGGTTTTTATAGCCAGCGTCGACCAGCGCTTGGTGGACTGCGTCGAGCACGACCTTGGGGTCGTCGTCCGACCTGTGGTTGGTAACCGCGATGATGTCGACGTCCGCGCGTTGAGTTACCCCTCCGACGGTGGTGGGCCGGATAGCCGTGTCGCGCTTGTACGAACCAGACAGGAAGGTCCGGACGTGGACCTCGCCGAACTGTTCGTGTTTTGCCAGGGCGTCACGCAAGGTGTTGTGGGCGCTCGAACACGCCGCCACGGTAGAGAGCGCCGGCTCGATTTCCGAGAGCATGTCCAGAAACTGTTGTTGTGTCGTCATTTTCCGCTCCTTCCAGGCTAGAGTTTGCTTGCAGGCAGCGGGCTAACCCCCGGTGCAACATCAGCTAAGACGCCCGAAAATGCCGCCACGGACACGACATCAAAAAATTTCTTAAGCGGCGTCCGTCACCCCGGTTAGCGGCGTCTTCATAGAAGTGAGCCCCCGTACATGATTGAGAAACCAAACAACCCTGTTGAACAGGAAAAGGTCTACGAGCGGCTATCGGCTGAGGACGTGGACCAGGAAATCCGTGCCCTTCTGGGTTCGGCTGCCAACTTCGCCCGGCTGAAGAGCATCGCTTTCACCTTGGCCGCCGGGGTGACTGGCCTGACAGGAGACGACCTTCTAAACGAGACGGTCGTCCGTTTCTACGAAGGTCGGCGGACCTGGCCGCGCGGTGTCCATCCGCTCGTTGTGTTCAAGAGCGCAATGCACAGTCTGGCCAGTGATATGCGCAAGCGAGTCGCACTGAGCCCGGTTGATGAGAATTTCGTTTTGGCAACTGCCGGTGGGGAGGATGCGTTCGCTGATGCCCGCCCGCAGGTGCACGGAGCGGCTACCCTGACGCCTGAAGACGAACTGTCCGGCAAGCAACAGTTAGCCGCCGTCTATGCTGTGGTCGTGAGCGACGAAGACTTGGAGCTGTTGGTGCTGGTCTGGGCCGATGGGCAGCGCGGTGAGGAAGCGGCTAATGAGTTGGATTGGGACATGAAGAAGTACGAGGCGGTTCGAAAACGGCTTACCCGCCGTTTGGATGCCCTTGAGCCTTACCGGAGACAGAAATGACCATGCCCTCAAACTTCAACAACTTTGTAGACGCTCTAACCCAGGAGCTCATCGACATGCCAGATGAGCAAGTGCTCGATGGACGAGATGCGGCAGAACTTCAGGCCCGCGCGCAAATGCTTCTGAAGTCCGCCCGTGCCGAAGCCGGAAGGCGGCGCCTTGCGGCAGCTAAGGCCAGCGTCAGTGCTCTTCGAAACAAGCCGACTATCTCCAATGCTCAATTAGCAGCTGTGTCGGCTGCGGAGGCTCGCCGCATCATCGCCGAGGCACAGAACGACTCCCGGTACACCCTCGCAGCCCGCAAGCTGGGCGAGATGTCTGACGATGAGGTATTGAGGCTCTACTCACAGATGAAGCGTTTGGAGGACGTCGGCGACAAGGGACGCGGCGAATGACACCCGCCGAAGTGGCAGAAGCCATCATCGAGGACCTGGGCATCACTCAGATTGCCGAGTTGGACATCGAGGCCATAGCCTTTGATGCCGGCATTGAGGTCGTCTATGAGGCATTGACGGGTTGCGAGGCCACCCTTGTCGGGGTTGACAATCAAGCCATTGCAACTATCAATCCCTCCAGTTACCGTGGTCGGGAGCGCTTCTCGGTCGCCCATGAAGTTGGGCATTGGAAGCTTCACAGGGGACGGTCGTTCCGATGCAGAGTGGGCCAAGTAGAGGAGAACTTTGCCTCCGCAGATGAGGTTGAGAAAGAGGCGGACACCTTTGCGTCTCACCTGCTAATGCCGGCACGGTTGTTCAACGACGCCATTCGTCCTCTCGGACAGCCGAGCTTTAAGCAGCTTGGAGATGTAGCCGCCGCGTTCGACACCAGTCTGACCGCCACAGCGCTGCGCTTGGTTGGCGTCGACACGCTACCAGCTGTTGTCGCCTGCTACACGCGCAAAGGCCTACGGTGGCATGCTGCGGCGAAACACGTACCCCGCCGCTGGTATCTTAAAGACGAAGTTGACGAAGACAGCTTTGCCTACGACCTGCTCTTCAGCGGCAAGGAATGCCGGGCGCTGGGCAGACAGTCTGCGGAGACTTGGTTCAGCAACGACGACGCTGGCCGCTACGAGGTGCTGGAGCAGTGTGTATCTCTCCGAGGCGAAGAGGTGTTAGTTCTCCTTTACTTGGCTGACTCCAAGATGCTGTACGCTGGATTCGACTCAGGGGTCGGGAACCGCAGGTATAACGAGCACGGCTCCTACATGGCGCCGCGTGTAAAACGGTAAAAGAGTTGCAACTCAGCCCTTGGATGCGCTGCTCGTAGCTACGAGCACCCTACAGATTTTTCTGGCCACGTTCTATCTTGGAAGGTGGGGTGTTGAGTACAACCGACCTATGTGACACCCCGCTGGGGCCGCTGCGGCCACCACCACCACGGGCAACCAGAAAATGGCCTGGAAGCGGTACCCCATGGGCGGTAAGCCGCTTAGGGTGACGCTGACCGAGGGCGACATTGCCGCAATGCTGGCCAATGCAGAGCAGCCTGATGTGGTTCTGCGCGGCCAAGTGCCTAAGTTGGAAGGCGACTGGGTGGTCAGCTAGTTCCTTGCTAATACCCAGCCCACGGCACGCGGCGCCCTAAGGACGATGAGCTGGTGTTCCAGTCCGAACTGCATGTGGCGGCGGCCGATGGCTCTGCGGCCGTTCGTAAACGGCTGCGGCGCTCGAACACTGCGGGGGACGAGCAAAGCCGGCTCGAGATGCTGTACCGGCGCCACGTTGAGTTCGCCGTCGGACCGGGGTGGCCGTGGATTCCCAGGCGGCAGCCGGGGACCCAACCGAGGCGGTGCCAGCTGCTGGACACGCATGACCTCCACATACGAGGTGCCAGTCACCACGCCACCGACGGCGGGCGACAACCCGGCACTCGGCGGGGCCTTGGTGCTGGATATGCAGCGGCTTGCGGAAATGCCGGAAGCAGAGCTTCTGCAATCGCTGCGTGCGCTGACAGATTCCTACGCCGAGTGGATTGCCAGCAACCAGGTCCGGGGCGAATCCGGGGCCGACGGACTGGCGGACTTCGCTGCTCCCGCACGAGAAACAATGGACGACTGCAGGCAGGCGCGGCAACGCATCGAAGCAGGCATTGCTCTTCTCGCGTCAGACCCGAAGGAGCCGGGGACTTCTGCTCAGCAAAGAAACAGGGGGCAGCTCGCAGGTGAGTACGAAGTGGCTTTCATTGAATTTCGCCGTTCCAAACTCAAAATCGCTAAATTACAGGTGAATCGTTTGAAATCAACGATGTAGCGTGCGCCGGGACTACCAAAATGGTGAAAAGGTGCCACCTCCTCAGCCGACGGTATGCACGATACATCTCCGAAAAGTATGTGTCCTTCCAGGCGCCTCAGGCGCGGTCAAATCGTCGGCGAGTCCTGCTTCCATCTTTGCAGCACAGGAAAAAATGTGCCCCGCTGGAGACACTTTGGCAAGACTGCTGGCCACGAACCTGTCGAGGCGGCAGAAGCTCGGAGCCCACCCTGCACCAGCTCGCGAACGGGACAAAGTGCGCCATCAGGAGTCGCACTAGCGCACATGTAAAATTATGTGATAAGCGCATCACCGACATCCACATTGAAGGAACACCTCGTGCCCTACCAAGCGCCAATTCAACGCACAGACCCGACGGCACTCTTGTTCGTCGTGGACCAGTCCGGGTCTATGGGGGACAGGATGGCTGCGTCCGAGAAAACCAAGGCTCAGTTTGTTGCCGACGTCCTCAATCGCACCCTTATGGATTTGGTAACGCGATGCACTAAGGCTGAAGGTGTTCGAGACTACTTCGAAATTGGTGTCATTGGCTATGGCGGGCAAGGCGCGCACAACGGCCTCCAGGGCGCACTGAGCAGCCACGTTTTGAACCCGATTTCGGCGCTTGAGGCGAACCCGCTTCGCGTCGAAACCCGGAAACGTAAGACCGACGATGGCGCTGGCGGCATTATTGAACAGTCGGTAAAGTTTCCTGTCTGGTTTGAGCCGATGGCCAGCGGCGGCACACCAATGTGCGATGCAATACGCAAAGCTGGCGAAGAACTGGCGGCTTGGTGCGATGCCCACCCCAACTGCTACCCTCCGACAGTTCTCCACGTGACCGATGGGCAGTCGACCGACGGTGACCCCGAGCCGCTGGCAGATGCACTGCGTCAGTTCTCAACGACTGACGGTAATGTGCTGATGCTTAACCTTCACGTGAGCGCTGTGTCCGGAACCCCGACTACGTTCCCTGACTCGGATTCGAACTTGCCTGACCAGTACGCTAAAACACTTTTCAGCATGTCTAGTCTGCTCCCAGCGCACATAGCCAAGTACGCTCAGGAGAAGGGACATAAATTGTCGTCAGAGTCTCGCGGATACATGTTCAATGCAGAAGCTGGCGAAATCGTCGACTTCTTCGACATTGGCACCCGTGCGTCTCAGCTGCGCTAAGCCATCGTGCGGCTGCGAATAGACTTCGCTGTCACTGTTCCCAAAGACATCGAACGCCAAGCCCTCAATGAGGACGCTTGGGCGGCTGACCAGTCGGTTACCAGGGTAGCGGTGTCGGACGGTGCTTCGGAGTCATTTGACTCCCGCGCCTTAGCGACGTTACTCGTCAACGCCTACATTGCCGACCCCTCGTTCTCAGCAGAGTGGCTCGCGAAGGTACTAGCGACCTACTTGGTGACAGTCGATTACGAGTCGTTGAGCTGGTCGAAGCAGGCTGCCTTCGACCGAGGTAGCTTTGCGACCCTCCTTGCGCTGGAAGTCGCCCCCAACGGCGATATAGAGGTTCTTGCGCTCGGGGACAGCGTGGCTTTTCACCTGCGAGGCAACGAACTTCTAACCAGTTTCCCTTATACCTCCGCCGAAGAATTCGATGCCAGGCCACAGCTGCTCTCAACCATAACTGCAAGCAACGCATTTATCACCGAGCCCGGTTTCTTCGGCCGTAATACTAGTCGCACTTGGCATGTGCAGGCTGGGGACATCATTCTTCTGGCGACGGATGCCGTCTCACAATGGGCCTTACACGAGCGTGGCCCGGACCAGGTCGCACTGAGCTACCTGCGGGCTGTCAACTCGCCCGAAAACTTCGAGTCCCAAGTTCTAGAGCTGCGACGCCAATCTCGAATCCGTGTAGACGACTCCACGATGATTCGACTCGTGGTTGAGGGCTGACGCTCCAATGACCTATCCCAGCATCCAGCAGTATCAAGAGGCGCTGCAACACCCGGCCACGGCCTTTACGGACCCTGTCCTGGCCACTGGCAAAATTGCAGTGTCTGGACTAGGTGTGCCTAGAGTGCTGTCCGGCGGCTTCGCGCTCACCTATGCGGTTGAGGTGGGCGGACGAAAGTACGCAGCCCGTTGCTTCCACCGGGAAGCCAAGGGACTTGAACGGCGCTACGAAGCCATTTCTAAGAAGCTGAAGTCACTGGCATCACCCTACTTCCTGGACTTTGAGTACCAGCCCAAGGGCGTGCGCATCGGTGGCTCAGCCTTTCCGGTGGTAAAGATGGCCTGGGCGAACGGTGAGACGCTTGGCGAGTTCGTTGAGAACAACCACGGCAACGTAGCGAAAGTCAAAAACCTACTGACGTCACTGGGCCAACTCGCCTCGTATCTAGAGCAAACCGGGATAGCGCATGGAGACATCCAAGACCTGAACCTAGTCGTTACTGATGACGGGAGAAAAATTCAGCTTATCGACTACGACGGCATGTTCGTCCCGGAGTTGGCTTCTCTTGGCGGCTCGGAACTTGGTCATCGCGACTACCAGCACCCTCAGCGGGACGCGAAGAAGTACGACTCCACGCTCGACCGGTTCTCCTTCATCGCGCTCAACTTGGCGTTGCGTGCGCTGTGCGAGAAGCCTTCGCTTTGGCGCACATCGCAGAGCGGCGCAGGGGTCATCGTATTTCGGGCCAACGATTACGCCGACCCCGGCTCGTCTGCAGTTGTTGCTGAAGTCGCTGCAATCCCAGCGCTGGCCCGAGACGCCAAGAACTTCGAGGCGATATGCGGCGCTGAGTTTGGAGTCGTTCCAACGCTGGCTCACTTTGCCACGGGCTCAAACATTCCGAGGGCAGTCGCCCAGCTCAAACCACGTTCGACCACAGTAACGCGGGCTGCTGCTCCAGTTGGCTACATCAGCGCTTATCCTGTTTTAAACGCAACAGACTATGCAGCGTTTGAAAAGGGTATCGGCCAAATGGTCGAACTCATCGGGAAGGTTGTGGAGGTGAAAGTTGACCGCACTCGTGGGGGCAAGCCGTACATCTTCGTGAACTTTGGACACTGGCGTGGCAACACAGTCAAGATAAACGTCTGGAATGAGGCTCTGTCCAAGGGCGGCGAGCACCCGAGTGAAGTATGGGTTGGACGGTGGGTGACGATGCGCGGGCTTGTCGAACCGGTTTACGCGAACAAGAAATTCAACTATCAACACATCTCCATCACGGCGAATGCCGTGACCCAAATCAGTCAACTGACCGAGGCGGAGGCAAAGTACCGTCTCAGCGCTCCGCGAACCCCAATTACGCGTGGAGCGACTTCATCGGTCGCTTCAAACAATTCAGCCGTCTTGGACCTCCTGCGCGGCTCATCCCCCACCGCAACCCCGCCGATGGCCAGCGGTGGACAACATCACCCGACGCACTCGTCGGCTTCACGAAACCAATCCATCCTGCAAAGTATGAAGGGGTCCACATCTTCTACCCGGCCTGCGCCTCCCCAGCGGTCGGCTGCGAACAGTTCTACACGAGGGGCCGCTCCTTCGCCATCCCCATTCAAGCAACATACCCCGACCAAGCAAACGCCCTCTGGCTTATTGGGTTGGTTGGCAGGGCTTTTCAAGTAGGTCCCATCACGCACAGTTCTGTGCGATGGTTATCTGAAGGCGCAGGCGAGTGTGATGTCCATTTATGCAGCCTGCACGGCTTCGCAGCAGTGAGCCCTACTTAGCCCACCTACCCTACTGTCGCTAACCGCTCCCTATTACAGAGTGAAGCCGTCGTCGACGACATCAGTGCAATACAGGTCAGCGGTCAGGGCACAGCCCTCACCCCACACGAAAGCCGCATGCAGAGTACAAGCCGCAGGCCGAGCACCGAACAGGCAAATACGGGGCTTGCTATGCACGCACGCCTTCCCCATTATTTCGTCGACCCGTGCTCGGCAATCTCGAATGTTTCCTCCATTACGCTAATTCAACGGTACCGACGGAAAAGGCTCTTCAGCTTGGTGTGGGCAGGCCTAGCAGGCTGTGCTCTCCACGCTGAATATCATGAATATTCAGAAAATCAGTAAGCATTTCCAAGCGCTCTACGAGAATTGCTTGCTTCAGTATTAAGTTTGGCAACAGTTCCATACCTATCCGCTGTGTCAATTCGGCGTAGCTAATCGGCGCTCCCGCACGTGCAGCATCTGTATTCGGCTGCCAATGCGCCCAAGCCCTGCGCTCCGTACTGTCGTAAACCAGTTTAAAAATATGTGTTGGCACGCGCACTCGGTTAAACCCAATTGCTGAGCTGCCGGGTCCAAACACAGGGCCGGTGATGACATAAACGTCGCCTTTCGCGCGGAGGGCGTAACGCCGAGTATCTTGCTCAATTTTTGACCATGGCCCCGCGTTTTGCTTTTGGTTCTGAGGCACCATATTGGCTAACGAGAAACTTTGAGCCATCGCTGTGGGATTGGGCATATCTGCTGCGGGCGCCATATGACCGCGGGAATAGCCAGAGCCCTTGTAATCTTCCAGTTCAGCTCGCTCACCACGGGGCAGGCGTGCATCAGCGAAAAACCTATCGGTGCGTTGCTCGCCACGCGCATCTTGTATAGTCTCTCGATTAAGACGCTGAGCAACAAACACTGGTGTACGAGTTTCGCCACTGTGGAGAATTGCAAAATCGTCAAAGCACAACTCTCGCAATAGCGGTACCATTGGTACAGCAGGAGCTTGGCCGTCAGCGAAGAATTGGCGACAGCTCGAAAAACGTGCTACAGCTGCTTTGCTGGATACCGCGATGGGCACCGAACTGCCTGCTGCATTACCAGTCGGAGTGGCTGGTGTATTAGCCAGAGGCGCGAGGTTGCAACTGGATACTTGGAATGCAATTGCGCCAGCAGCGAGCAGCCCTAAAGTAATGCGCTTTAAATAGTAACTGGCATGGTCGTTGGATTTACTGCTTCGTCGTTTGCGCGTGCTCATAGTTCTTTCCATCGATTGAGTGATTTCGTTGAGAGTGTATGCAAGCACCAGCTCGCCATACTTTGTCGACCGAAGAGGTAATTCTATTTTGTAGTTTATTCTATTGCAAATCTTCAACCGTCAATCCATATTGAGACATAAGCTCATTGATTCCTATAATTTTGGCTTGACGTTCATCATCGGTCAATTCAACAGATGACGCGAAAAACTTGCTTGCACTTTTGAGTAGGTCCGCATACCGCTGCTCAGACAAGGACTCTTGCCTCTTGTTCGCTTGCGGTGGGGAACTGAATGGGGTTTGTCTGCGAAAATAATTCATGTTCTAGGAAGATATCCGAAATCTACGTTGCGTCTGGGTTGAAAAGCCAACGCCCGAGCAAAGTACGTCACGCCCGCACGACAGGCACGTCCTCCAGCCGAGTGGTGTACTGCGGTGTCCTTCGCTCCTGCTTCATGCCCCACATCCGCTCAGGCCCAGTTTTACCTGTGGCTGCGGAGTGGACTGTGCCCTTGCCGTAACGCATATTGATGGAATCCATCGTGCTCATCAGCCGAGAGCGGTCACAAGAGATTGCCGCGGTCTTTATGGCTGACAGGGGCTCAAGGTCCAGCTCCTGCTGTTGGACGTTCGCTGGCTGAAGGTCCAACAGCATCACGCCCGCTTTCACGAATCCGTAACCAGCCGCGTACATACGGCGCATGCCATCGGCTGCAGCCTGAGTTAGCGCCAGGGTGTCATCGGTGGGCCTGCGCAGCGGCACCACCATGCTGCGCGAGAATTGCGGTCCAGAGCGGTGGGGTGAGGTGTGCATGAACACCAGTAACTCGTTGGCCATGCTGCTCTGCTTTCGCAGTTTCTCCGCAGCCCGCGCGGCGAACTCGCTTATTGCTTCTACCAAAGGGCCCAGCTCGTGCATGGGTTGACCGAAGGAGCGGGTACAGGCAATTTGTTGTTTGGCGCTGGGTGCATCGTCGAGCGCAATACATGGCTGACCCTGCAGCTCACGAACGGTCTTCTCCAGCGTGACGTTCCACCCGCGCCGGATGGTGGCCGGGTCCATCCGGGCCAGGTCCAGCGCTGTGTGGATACCGCCGTCTTGCACTTGCTTGGCGATACGCCGGCCCACTCCCCACACCTCTCCCACCTCGGTGGCACCGAGCACATCGTCAAGGTCCTGAGCTGGCAGGGCTGCGAAGTTGCAGACCTGGGCAAGTTCTGCCGGATAGCTGCCGGGCTTGCGTTCGGCGCTCTTCGAGATGTGGTTTGCAAGCTTGGCGAGAGTCTTGGTGGGCGCGATACCAATACATGTTGGGATACCGGTCCACTGAAGGATTCGACTGCGCACCTTGTGTGCCCGAGCAACCAGGTCACCCCGAACGCCATGCAGCCCAACAAAGGACTCATCGATGCTGTAAATCTCCTGCGTGGGTCCCAGGCCGGCGGCCACGGTCACAGGCGCTACACACCAGCACCGGCGCACGGCAGCGCGAGCACAAGAAACGTCGGGCGGCGGGCTCCAGCATGAATACCTCGGCAAAAGGTCGAGGGCGTGCTGGACGCAATCGCCCACGGGTGCAACACTGGCGTTGCATCCGTTGTTGCATGACACGGTGTAGGGCACGGCGAACGGAACTAACTTGGTTGGAGAGGGCCGCCGCCGTGCCCGCCTACCTCGGTGTGAGTCGATTACAGCGCCTTAGCGCTGAGCGGCACCACAGGCTTCTTGCCGCAGGTCGTCGCACTCACGCCGAACGGGCCACGCGCGCAGCAGTGACGCAGTCGCGCCAACCCCCATTGCGCACCATCACCTCAACCGACTGACCTGGCCACCCCGCCAGAGCGCATGCCCATGCCTGGCACCCCACTCAAAACACCACCAAGGCTTGAAACCGCGTCCTCACAGCCAGAAAACAGCGTTTCCTGGCAGCCATTCACAACTACAACATGCGAATAGCCTCGCTGCTTACTTTCGGCAGTCAAGACAGTTTCTATGATACTCATAGAGCAATTTTTACTGACCAGATTGCAATAAAAAATAAAGGTGACACGTCCTCTGCTGTACCAACATCGAAGCCTTTTTTAAAGTGTCTATGTAAGACGACTTGTGCTTGAAAAACGACCTGTGCGGTCGTGAGGGTTCAGGCCAAAAGTGCCTCCGCTTGCGCGAAGCCTTTCTTTGCTTGCAAAACAGTGACGTGTCATTGTTGTTAACGACACGTATCAAGAAAACTTTAGGCTTTTGCGTCGAATTTTTCTTTCTAAGGAAGGTCCGTACAACGCCCGCTGCGACGAGGGTTGATGCACGATGTTTCAGATGACGGTAACCGCGGAGCGACTTTTTGTCGTTCGAGAGCTGTTTGGCTCTCATTGCGGGCCCTTCAGGCCCCTGCAGGGGCCTTGTTGCACAAGTCGAAATGGAGACGAATTGACTCCAACCCCAGTCGCAGTTGTGCCATGGCGGCCACGGGCACCGTGGTGGGGCGCCCGAGTTGCCTGCTCGTCGTCAGCGGAGGGGAACTTGGCAATCCACAGACGCCCTTGGCCGTCTCTCAGGTTGGCCTTGGGCCGCGCACCGCCCAGCGACGCACCTGGGGCCACCAACACCCTGAGCCACTGCTGTAGCAAGTCCAGGTTGTCGACCTTCTTGCGGGTGAGCTCCAACGCCTCCGCCTGCAGCTCGTTCAGGTGAGTGAGTGCCGGTGCCGCCAGCGCGTCGTTGGCCAAGCAGGTGCCATCGGCGAACACCGGTGGCAAACCCTGCTTGAGTTGCTTGGCCGATTGAAGGGCGGAGAAACGAAGTGCGCCCATGCGGGTGGCGTCCTGCACACCCAGAAAGAAATCCCAGGCGCGTAACTCTCGCCGGGCTCGGTTCTGCTGCTTGGCCTCTACCAGCTCGCGTCGCTTCATGAGAACTTGGCCGCAGCGGTCCGGGCAGCTGTCCATGAAGATGCCGAAGTTGGAGTCCCTGGGATGGAAGTTGCCACCTGCCAGAGCCAACTCCGGGTCCAACGCAAACGCCGCCTCATTTTTAAGCCAGAGTGGGGCGTATTCAAAGCGCACTGATTCCACTCCGACGCGGTGGAGCCGGCCCAAGTGGACGAGTGGACAGAACGACTCGTCATCAAGCCAGACTTCCAGCCCATCGGGGAGGACCTTGGAGCCCACTTGCTGTGCTTGCGTGCTCACGTCGACTCTTCCTACTCATCCCCCGATTCGACATTCGAAACAGATGGCGCAAGAACAGAGGCCTTTCGCTTGGGGGCGCGCCGCGGGACGTGCAGCTCCGCGTCCTGAAGACGACGGCCTAAAGGGTCGTCAGCAGCCACCAAGTCTAAGTGGCGCTCCAGCCCGAGGACAGTGAGCACCCGAAGGTAGGTGCCCAGAGTCACCGCCGCGTCGCCCCGCTCGACCTTATTGAGCGTGGGGCGGGAGACCCCCGCACGTTCGGCTACCTGGGTAACGGTGAAGCGCCGGCGCAAACGGGCTTCGCGCAGGCGTTGGCCCAGCTCACTCAGCATGCGGGCTTGGCCGGGATACAGGAGAGGGGATTTTGAAGGCATAACAGAAACCATGTTAGCTAAATTACTTGTAATTTGTCAAAAATGGTTTCTTTTACGAGTAAGTCGAGCTCCATGTGTCTACTGGCAAATCTCATAGTGAAGACTGGTATTCAGCTAGCACAGTAACTATTATTGACAAATAATATGCTTATTGGTAATAACGCTCTCTATCAGGAGACAAGCCTTCGCATCACCCCGCGCCGGTAGGACGCTTCAGGTGGACTTGCCTCGTGCCAAGCGGAATACTTGCTTCACGTAATGCATCAATGGAAGCTTGCAGCGAGTCCAATGCACTCAACACCTCCTGACGCTCGGTCTCGGACAGTGCATTGCGTCCGCCAAAATCCGCTTTGATAACGCGCGACGCTTGCTTGTTGAACTTGCGGGCCCTGAGGATGAAATCCAAAGTGTCAACGTGTGCCGTCGAAGGAACTGTGACTTTAGAAGTTGACATGGAGACTTTCATTTATGTTGAATATCACCGGGCACATGAACTATGCAAAGTATGTCCAGAATGTCATTGACATACTAACTCGCATGATAATGATTTTAGCTTTGAAAAGCAAGCGGATAAGTACGCTTGACCGGTGAGCAACCTGAATCCATCTGCTTTCAATAGAATTTAAAGTTTTGCAACATACAGTTAAGGGATAACCAAGCCGCGTTGCGGCTAATATCAAAGGTTATCCCAGCCGCCTCCGGCGGCTTCACTCCGTAGCTTAGATTTGCGCTTTAATCTGCTGTGTTGTGCTGCTATGTCTTTCTCCACACAAAAAATCAACACTATCAAGCTTGCGCTCACCCCAAGTCTCCATTCCTGGACAGCAGCCGCAGGCTACTATTAATTTCAAGAATCTAAAGTAACGGCAACCTAAATTCTTGAATTCAGGTCCATAAAACAAGTAACTCTCTTTAGAAATTACCAACTCAGCTAAGAAACAAGTAGCATCCTACGGGTAAAAGCTAAAAATCTTGTCAGTTGTTGATTTATGCAGAAAAATAGCGAAAATCATCCGGCGTACTTACGAATTCAGAGATGACTTTATTGAAAAATCTTTTGTCTCAAATGGCTCACCAGGACAGGAGACATCGGGTGAGCATCCGAACACTAAAAAAACACCTCGTTGAAAGCAAAAACCTCACACACACGAAGTGTCCGCCGAAGGCGGACGGAAGAGCCAGAAAAACGGGGCCGAAGGCCCGGCTCTTCCACAGCTGTGAACCACCAGAAACGCTGCCCACAGGGCGACAAGCGAAGGCCATAATAGAGCAAAAAAAAAGACTATACATAAGACATATACCGAACTTTGCGCGAGCAAAATCAGCCTTGGTGCAAGGTAGTTTTCACTTTGCTCGCGGCCTAATATTGCGGTGTATCCAGCCTAATATTGCGGGGTCTAGCGGCCTAATATTGCGGTAAGCCTCCGACTTCTCAGGCCCACTTCTGAGCCACCTGAGGCACCCGCGGTCGGAATATCCTTATCGTCGACTCACTCTCCACCTTGTGTTTCCAGCCTATCGACTCAAGCTCCAGGAGTACCTTTTTCAGGGCTACAAGACGCTTTCTTTCAGCATTTGTTGAGTCGGTTGGGGGCCAGACATAGCCAGCCAGAGTTTCTAGCCGAACTTGTATTGACCCACCTTCCTTTAAATAATGCAGCCGGTGATGAATCAACCTTGCCGAATCAGTACGCAGGTTGCGCACCTCGTCAAGATTCATCTTGAAATACTGCTCATTTTTACTGGAAGCAAGCACTGCCGCAGTTGAACTTGAGTTTAGCTCGATGCTTAGTCCATCTGACAAATAATCAGTATCACGATTAGTTATTAGAGAGCCCAAACTGATTAAGTCATTGGTGTCTGAAGCACGATAGCTAATCGAAACACTAGACATTCTAGTTAGGCAATCTTTGACTACCCTTACGGTAGCTCCCGAGTCGGGCGCCTTGTATCCAATAACGCGAGCCAGATATCCGAAACTACAGCTTACTAAAATTCTATCTGCAAAGGGTTCGGGGACATTAACTACGTTATCGGCATTCTTTTTAACTCGTGAACGGGCAATCTTTCGATTCTGCTCAGTTCCGACTCCAATGAGCCCCTGAAATACACGAAGGTCATCCACCCCAAGCAGGTTAGGGCCGAAAAACACAAAAGTAACGGCCTTATCTTTACTAGCTGGAGTATAGATGAATTGAAGATTTCCAGTTTCGCGTTGTTTGCTCTTACGATTTAAACTGACGAATAGGAGGGGGGCAGTCACATGTATCGGGTCAAATTTTCCGATTTGACCTCTCAAGCTTGGTGGTTTGCTCTTCATAATCTATCTTTTCAACATAGAAAACCCACAAACATAAGTTTGTGGGTTTTGGAGAAATGTTCAAGCTTTGAACATAATGAAATTTACCTCTAGTGCTTAGTCAAATTTGAGAGTTCAAATGCCTCAAGAACACGTGAATTTAGGTCTACGCCGTAATCTAGCTCTCGCTTCTTTACACTCGACGCGCGCTTGTGAAGCGTAATCCGAGCTGGATAGACCAAGCCAAGGTTTTCGCACCGCGCCTTTATTTCTACATACGCACCATAAATGGACGCCCTGAGCGCCAACTCTTCGCGGATTATATCCTCCGTTTCAATCGGCCAAGCCTTTCCAATACGTTGTTGCTTTTTAGGCGGTGGGGTCCAAGGTGAAAAGAACAGCTTACCACTTCGAATCTGCCATCTCCCTCCCGCTCGTCGAGCTAATCGAGAAAGCAAAGGCGAGGAAAATACATTAAGCTCAATGGCCCGCATCAATTCATTTTCAGTTGCGTCATCTGGCAGGATAGCTATTAAAGACATCGTTTGAGAATAAAGTAACTCCTTGGAATCCTCTCTCTGCACTCCTAATCTTTGACCTAAATGAGAATCGGCTGGCAAATGCTCCTCGCCGCCAAACTGAAGCCATTTCACTGGTACATTTAGCAGAGTTGCCAATTTATTAAAATCACCTAAAAAACGACTTTTATCAAGGCGCCATCGACGAGAAAGCTCTCTTGATACCTTGAGATTTTTAGCAACTTTTGCGCAGCTCATACTCGAATAGGCTTGAGCAAGCGAAAGTCTTTCGCCGAACGATGAATCAATTTTCTCCGCCGAACTGGATTTTGAGTTGGCTAATTCGTATATTTCGGTGATGGAAGCTCCTGAAGTCATGGAAAATCCTGATTTTGGCTCCTTTAGGAACGCGCGAACTTTCCCCAAATGCTTGGCCTGGTTGCTAGCTGCAAAAAATGACATATGTACCTCAAAGTTGTTGGTCCTACTCCGTATAGGTTGAGAGCCGCAAATTTGAGGACCAAATTCTTCGATGCCAGAAGCGAGTATGGCAAGACGCTCTACGCCCGACCTTAGCCTGGACCCCGAGGCTGCCGCTGTCTCAGGCAGGTCCAGGAGAACTAAGGCTGCAAGCGTGAGACTCAAGCGTCTGAATGGCAAGGCGCCAGGCGGCTTCGAGCGTTCGTAGTGCTTAGTGTTTAGCATGCTAAACACTCCCCTATTACTCCCCTTTTCTGGGCCCGCCAGCCAGGTCCGCCGCTGCGAACTGACCGGGCGCGCGAGCACTGACAACAATACGAGCTCTCGTAGCGTCTACCTCTTCAATCCAAGCAGCTTTCCAACATAAAATCGTATCGTTCGTGTATTACGTTAATCATTAGGCGGCTGCCCCATTCACACCGAACTTAACTATCTAAGTTTCTTAACAGGCATCGTCAAGGCAGCATTGATTTGCGGCAAATGTCCATCATGTAGACCAATGCCTTCTTCACAAAACACAACACGTTTAGTGCGGTCATGGCTGGACTTCAGCAGTCCAGTGCCGCTCAGGGCATCGTCGAGAATTACATATGGTTCACTTTTGTGGTGGAGCGGTAGCCAAGCGTCAATTTGCTCTAGCCGCGTCAGTCCGCGCATGGGAGGCGCTTCCCAAGCGTCGTGTAGAGAATCAGCGACAGCAACCATTGCTGTTTTTCTCAGCAGCTGTTCCATCCCATCTCGTTCCAAAAAACGTAACCAGCTCGTCGTAATAACCACACGTGGATTGTGCAGTTCAACTAAATGTAGCAATACTGCAACCGCTGGTGGGTGAAAGAGCTTGATGTACAAGTCAATCGGCTTAGCCCCAGGGCTAATTGCGTCGTAGCCGCCGTAAGTGGTATTGAGTGCGATGACATCGTCAAAATCGAGAAAAATAATTGGAGGTTTCATGTTTGTCTATCTTGCAGGTGAGCAGGGAACACCATTCAGCTATGGCCAAGGTGACCTTCTGTTTATTTTATACAACAACATGCAGCAGTCAGGGCAGCTAAAGCATTTCGAACAACTTGTGGGGAAACTCCTAGCGAGTACCTACTGCGCATCCTCTACACACGCAGCAGTAAACGAAGCTCGACGTCACACCGCTAAACTGCTCTTTGAGTAGACTAACACCATTGTAAATACGCTCCCATAACGTCAATTCTCCATGAGGAGCTTTTCAAATACTACCCATAGACCTTCGCCTTTCAAGGAGCATGGATGGGCTGAAGGTCAACCTTATGTGACATGTGTGCAACACGGCAAGGGTGTCACCCCACCTTGAATAGCTTCACTTTACTTTCTTTGTTTATTTGTTTCTTTCTTTCTTTCTTTCTTTCTTATTATGGTACTATTTACCCAGCGAACAACGAAAGACCGCCATGCGCCCACCAGAAATCAGTAACGAAGACATCGTCAAGGCTGGCAAAGAGCTGCAGGCGGCGGGACGTAACGTCACAGGCTTCGCTTTGCGACAGCGCGTGAGCGGTGGCTCCGCTCCGCGGCTCAAGCAAGTGTGGGATGAGTACCTCAGCAGCCAGTCCGGAGCAGTCGTCGAGCAGATAGCAGAGCTGCCTATCGAGCTGGAGGAGCAGTTGAAAACCGTTTCTGTCGCGCTCGTTGAGCGCCTGCGACTCTTGGCTTCAGAACTCAACAACCACGCTATAAAAGCGTCCGAGCGCAGGGTGTCCGAGGTTGTGCGTTCTGCCGGCGAGCAGCGAGCGCAGGCCGAGCGCGAGCTGGCCGATGCCTCGACGACCGTAGACGACTTGGAAGCGAAACTTGAAGCTGCTGAGGGGGAAGTGCAGAGCCTCACCGCCAATTTGACGCACTGTGCCGAAGTTTCACAGCAGCAAGCAGTCGAGCTGGCCCAGTTGAAGGAACGGCTCACGGCAGCTGACACGACCGCGAAAAATTCTGAAGCGCGCTACCAGGCAGAGCACACCCGAGCAAACGGAGCCCAGAATAAGGCATCGCGACTCGAAGGCCAGGTTGAAACTCTTGAGAAACTACTCGCAAAGTAGGGCCCTGCGCTGCCATGAGGCTAGGGCTCTCCAAGTGTCGGCCTGGTTTCTCACAAACGTTCGATGTCTTCTAGCTTCCACATGATGAACTTGTCCAGCTTGTCCGCCCTATCGAGCTAAAAGCAAGCGGCATCCAAGACTTTCTCAATTCGCTAAGGAGTTAGTCTACCTATAAGTCACCAATATGTCCTGTGTCCAAACCTTCCCCCCAGGACCGCGAGAGGCTCCACACCGACCATGTGTCCGGGACGTCCAAGCTCAAGCCGGGCCTAGAAGAAGCCCTCGCCTATTTAAGGTCCGGCGACACGCTTGTGGTGTGGAAGCTAGACAGGCTGGGCCGGACAGTGAAAGGCTTGGTGGACATGGTCCAGGCTCTTCAGGAACAGGGCATTCAGTTTCGCAGCATCACAGACGGCATCGACACCTCAACGTCTGCCGGCCGATTCTTCTTTCACGTGATGGCTGCACTCGCCCAGATGGAGCGCGAGCTGGTGCACGAACGGACGACGGCAGGTTTGAAAGCCGCGCGGGCGCGCGGTAGGTTGGGCGGGCGCAAACCAAAAATGGACGAGTCCCGGCTCAAGTCGGCCAAGCACCTGCTCCAAAGCGGAATGGGCCCAAAAGAGGTGGCGGCCAATCTCAGCGTATCGAGAGCAACGCTGTATCGCAGCATTAGCGTCGAAAAGTCAGTCGGTGCCGCCTGACGCGCCCAGACCTCATCAGCCTTGGACTCTTTGCTACCGCTGCGTTAGGTCTCTCGCCATCTTTGCTAGGAGCGCTGGGAGACGCTACGTGGTCTAAACAGGCATCCGTGCATGCCAAAGTGCTGAGGTCAGCTCTCCGACTGGGAACGAGTGTGTTCACGTGTAACATCAGCGCTCGACTCAACGCCTCAGCCATGCTGCGTAGGACTCGAAGTCCCACCCGTCTGATAATTTTACTGCTTTTAAAGGTTCTATGCTCTCCAAACTGCTACCTTCAATATTTACTGTGCTGCTCCTCACTGCATGTGGCGGGGGGAGTGACGGGGAAGGAAGTGGGGCAACGTTGGGAGCCGGAACCGGGGGGAGCACCATTACTCTGCCAACGGAGCCGGGTACAACTGGCTCGACAAGCTCTCCTAGAGCCCTCAGCCTTGCAGACTCTAATACTTTTGGCACTGACCCATTCTTTAACAACTTTAGATACGTTGCATCTGCTGGTGAAAAACTCGTTATTAGGGTAAACCCTAATATACCGTTGTCGACCTTGCAGTCCCGCCGCTGTGCCGAGAGTCCAGGGACAGGTTCCACCCCTAGCAACTTCCAAACGCAAGTTCATGTTTACAACTCGCTCGGAATACGGGTCGGGGGAATCTGTGGCGAGGACCTCACCTTTACTTTTGCTTCGGCAGGTACGTATCTGCTCAACTTTGAATTCACCTCAAATGGCGGCGGAACATTCAATGCAGCGTCCTTAACGGGGTCTACGCCGATTCAATTCTCGGAGACCGGTAACGGCTCTCCAACTCTCCCGAAGAAGCTGAGCACACTCACCGGCAATACGATTGGCAGTAACCCATTCAATGCCTACTACTGGGTACAAGCCACTCAAGGCGAGACCTTAGTCTTGGGTGTGCAACTGAAGACCCCGCTTACACAGCTCGAGAGGACGCGTTGCGAAGAAAATGCAGAGTCGCCAAATAAACAGCTGAGGGTATTTGATGCCGGGCTAACTCAGGTGGCAGTCGCGTGCGGAGAGAGTATGCGTTTCGTAGTGCCTTCGGCAGGCATCTATGTTGTACAAGCAGATTACGGAGTTAACGGGGTAACGCTAAACGCTTCCCGCCTCTAAATCGGCATGAATGGTAGGGGCTCCGGGCAGAACTCTAAGTGCAGTTGAGTCCGGAGCTCATTAACCTCTGACCCTATCTTGGGAAGTCAAGCGGTCACGCCGGCGCCCTTCGCTCCCGTCTTTCCCCTTCACTTCAGGCAATCGCTGCCTGCTGCCCTGCGGCCACTCGAGCACAGTTTGAGTTTTACCTTCTAGGTACAGGCACGTTTGGTGGGACCTCTCGTTGGAGATGAAGTATCGGACTATGGGAGGGTAAAAAACTCTTCAGAGTGAGCTTGTCCAGCTTGTCCGTTTTGTCTGTCTTGCCTAGCTAAGGACAAGTGACCTCTGAAGATTTTCAACGGTTCGCAATCCCTTTGCGGAAGGACTGCGGACAAGCAAGACAAGCAGTACAAAGAAAAATGGTGGTAAGTGAGCAGGTGGGGGGACACTGGGCCTTGCGGGATTTTTCACCTGTCAAAACTCAATTTTTCAAATTCAACGGTTAATTTCGTAAGTCGTTGACTGCCGGTCTCAGAAACACGGATGGGCCTGCCTGCCCAGGGGGCCGGCGCAGTAGGCTAGAAGGGGTCTGGGATGTCGTAGATGACGACCTCGACGGAGCCATCCGCATCCTCAAAAACTTCAAGTGCTTGGTTGACAAGGTCAGGCATGGCTGCCAGCTCGTCGAGCGCTAGCTGGAAAAGGTCTAGCTGCCGCTGCAGGTCCAGGGGGTGCACCGAATTCAGGCATACAAGCCCTGCGTGAATTACCTGTTTCGCATGCTCCCCTCCGAGCTTGCCCGGACCAGCGCCGCGGAAGTCGACGGAGTTGTTGGTCACCAGCGTGAAGTCGCCCTCGACCACGAACTCGATGAGCTTCCAGTCTTTGGCACCTGCCAAGCCGCGGTCGCGCACACAGGTGGACTCGACGTGTCCGGCACTCACAGCCATTTGCACAAGCTCGGGCGTGAGGCATTCGTCAATGAGGAATCGCAGGCTCATGCACTGGCTACGCGCCTCACGACTCGGGTCACCCGACGAGGGAGCTCCGGATTGACCTCGGCGAGCCGGCGAGGCCTTCCTCGACGAGGGTGCACCTCGTCGTAGACCTTGGCGGACTGGATGTGCGCTTCGGTCAAGAAGGGGTACGAAGCCGTCAGGCGGTCTAGCTCGATACCTGCCGCCACCGAGCCCAGCACGATGCCAATTGGGACCCGCGTACCCGCAAATACCGGCACTCCGCCCATGACTCCTGGGTCGTTGGTCACGAGCGCGTCCGCTTGGTCAACTTCCCTTGCGCGATAGCAGGCCTCCTGGAGAAACGGCAACACATCGACCTCGACATGCTTACGTTCAACTTTCCAGCTCATGGAATCCAGCAGCATCAGCGTCAAGACTTGCTCCTTCGCTGGCTGTTGGTCGACGCGGCTGTTGAGCTCCTCGAGAATTTGTCTGCGGGCACTGGCGAGAAGCTGGTCCTCGGTCGCAAAATAAAATTTTGCGAACGCAGCGCCCAGGCGGGTAAATAAGCGGCTGCTGCCTCGCTGCTCAAAGAGCTGCTCTGGCACGAGGTGCTCATCCACGACTCGATTCATCTGCCGGTCCGTCAAGCCCGCGATGAATGCAGCTTGCGCAGTAGGGATGAAGAGTGTTGTGGGCATTGAGATAAACCTCCGATACTTCGGAAGTATATACACCATAGTCCATCAACGCCAGGAAACATGCCATGCGCTTTTACTGGGTCAGCCAGCGGGTCTACCAGTCTTCAGCTTCGGCACGTCATTTGTCACCGCTGAAAACTTGTTTTCGTTCAAGGTAACCAAAGCAGCAATGCTGGCTCGCACCACTTCGCTGAGGTTGAGCATGACGCCGGCTTGGGCTGCGCGCATGCGCAGCGCGTCAATCTGGTGGCTCTCTCCCTTGATGTCTCGTGCATCACCCGGTCACCTTTGACAGCACCGGGATTCGATAGCCTGGGCTTTGCAGCTGCGGCCGGCTCCTCGGTGGCTGCAGTCTTGTTTCCCTGGGCGATGCCAGTTGTTCGGTTTCTCTGAATCAGCCTAGCTTCGTTGGTCATTTTCAATACGGTGCGTGTCGTTATTTCTTTAACCGAAGCAGGGCTGTTTTTTCGTTGACAAGCTGACCCGAGTCCACCGCATTGCAGCGCGTATTTACGTTCGCTGTTTGATGTTGCTTGCGGCTTCCGCTTCAGCGTCTTGTTCAAAAATCGCCGGCATCGCCCGGCTGTTTTCTGAAAGACTGTAGGTTTGAAAAACCTAAGATATAGAGCTGTCTGAGCTGACACCTGGTCGACTCAAAGTTATCCACAGGTCAGGAAAAAACGCCCTGGACTGCACGGAGCCGGCCTGCCTCGATAGCCTCCACAAAAGCCCGGCAGAACGGACGAGCAGCTCGCCGTCCCTCCCTTACTTCAATCAGCATCCCTGAGCTTTCGACCGTAACGACCAGCTTGTCGTCTTGGCTCGCGAATGTTCGACCAGCCCATGCTTCCACTTTGCGTTTGAGGTAGTCCCGCTCTTCGACATCAGCATTGTTGCGAGCTTCTTCAGTGGCCCTGTGGCCGAAGTCTTTTCCTTTGCTCAGCAAGGCACGCAGGTAAGCGTAGAGCTCCCGCCCTTCCAGCTTTTCGAGGTATTTTTTGGTCGCTGCGACCACTGAAGATAGCCGCTGCTTCGCCTGGCCAGCGAGTTTCATCAGGTGCAAAACCCCGGAGCAGTTCATACCCTGCTCTTTGACCAACCACGCCAAGTCCACGGGCAGCATGACTTTGCCAATGCGTTCAAAACGACTCTCTTGTCGAGCAGGCCGGCTAGCCGGTACCTTCGGCTGAGGTTTGTCGTTGATGCTCGCCTTGGCTTGTTCAGATAATAAGAGCGCGTCCAAGAGCTTCGCCGTTGGCACCAACGGAGACGTGGAGCCTCGCAGTTCTGGCCTGGCCCGCTGCTCACGCTCGACCAGTCCACGCTCCTCTAACCAGCGCACCGCGCGGTGGACCGTTTCAACAGATTTTCCTGCCTCCTGCGCAATTTTGGCGCGACTTGCAAAAATCGGTGAGTCCAGCTGCTTAAGGTTGATTTTCTTGATGATTCGCAAAATGACGCGGATGTACCCATCGGGCACATCTTTGAAAGTGGAGGACTCATCCAAGGCAGCGCAGGCTCGGCTGATGAGTAAGGGATACACAACGGGGGGGGCGATAACGGTCATCGCAGTCTCCGATAAAGACACGAAGTCCTTGACGAGAACTGACCGTTTACCTAGAATTTGCTCGTTGCGGAGCTTTTTACCGATTAGCGTCGGTTTTAGGTAGACTGGTCAGAATCCATCAAGATTCCTTGAAACCCTCAGAGTTAGCGCTCTGGGGGTTTTTTGTTTCTATGGGCGTTTTGGGCTAGTTCATACTTCTTCTCAAAATTTTGGGTTCCAAACGCACCGAACCCCGCGTTGTGCGGGGTTCGTCTGGTACGTGCAGGCAGGGCCTTCTGTTTAGATGTTCGTGGCCCCGGGGCCCCACCGGAAACTTTGTCCTCAAGCTGGGGAGCAGGTGGGCAGGAAGACCGCCCTTCTGATGGCCTAGTACTGCCCAGTCAGCTAGAGCGTTTAGTTGACTAAACGGTCCGACATCGAACCCAGACCACGCCACCCTCACATCGCAGGCCCAAGTGACCTGCGATGTGAGGGTGGCGTTTAGTTGACTAAACGCAAGGAGACCACCCAGGCTTGCGAGTGCGTGCACCTCAGTCAGCGCGCCATGATGGGACTGGCCACTGGGCCGAAGATTGGCGTGGTTTAGTTGACTAAACGGTCCGACATCGAACCCAGACCACGCCACCCTCACATCGCATGCCCAAGTGACCTGGAGCGATGAGTTGGCGTTTAGTTGACTAAACGCAGGGATGCCGCTCAGGCTTACCAGTGCGCGGACTCCAGTCAGCACGCCAGGGCTAGGCTGGCCACTAGGTCGAAGGTTGGCATGGTTTAGTTGACTAAACGGTCCGACCTCGAACCCGCCAGGCAACACTACCCTCGCATCGCTGGCCCAAGTGACCTGCAGCGACGGTTTGGTGTTTAGTTGACTAAACCGGCTCATCGGAATGCGCTGAAAACCTTGGCCTTCAGGCCGAAGTAACTGACGGTGCAGCTTGGCTCTCGTCCGCATCTTCTGCGGGCGCTTGCTCAATGGCAGCCAGCTCCAGCAAGTTTTCCAGACCTTGCGCGAAAGCTTCACGCTGCTCAGGTGACACGGTTATGACCAGCTCGAACAAGTCACCTCGTTGCTTGTAAACCCCGTTCGTGTAACGGACAGTTTTACCGGCAGCCTTGGCCTTGTGAGGTTTAGGGTTGAGCAGCGCTTGAACTTGGTTCGTCAGCCACCGCTGCGTCTGGTCTTCGGCCGCATACTTGCTCGCCAGAAAAACCGTTTTCCTCACGCCGACTTTTTCATAGAGCTTGGCAAGTTGGTAGGCCTCAGTCGCACCGAACTTACCTGGCTGCGTCCGAACAATATCGAGTACGTCTTCAGGTAGTCTCTTGTACGCCCGGTAGAAGCTCATCATCGTTTTTGAGTGCTTGGCACGGCGCGCAATCTCAGCAGCACTTTCGCCGGCAGCAATGAGCTTCTCGTAGAACATCGCACGGTCCAGGTCACAGTGTTGTGACCTGCCCTCATTCTGCTCGTAGCCAAACCAGCCAGACTCTTGCAGGCCTAGCTCGGTGTGAACTACCGCAAGCAATGCATCGAGCACTTTGTGTTCACGACAGGCCAGCACGCGCGTCCAGCCGTCACAAATGATGAAGCGTCCAAGTGCGGATGGATTCGGCATGACGTGGATAGGGTCATGCTGGCCTTGAGTCCGCAAGTCTTCCGCACGGTTGCGAATCATCTCTGCGGTATAAACCTCGCGCGGAGCCAAGGGGTTGGGGTCAACCAGATGAACCCCGACCATGACCAGCGTCTGGCCACTCTTCGCAGGCTCCGACTGAGCGGTCTTGACCTGAGCCGCGACAGATGGCGGTGTTGGTGCCGCCTCACGTGCCACTGGCCCAGGAATATCGGGGAGCTCTTGCGCAGGTGTGGCCGGCACAACGGCACCGGTACTAATGAGGCCCGAGAGCTTCGGGGGTGCTTTGGCCATTATTCGTCCCCAGCCGGCAGGCCAGGCATGGTGATGCCGTAACTGCGGATAAGGCTCTTAGCCACGTCAATCACTGCTGCGGCACCGACAGAGCTGGATTCAAACTCAACCAAAGGCCCAGCGTCCCTGCCAGACGGGTTGAGTTGACGTGCAAAGCCGGAGTACTGGGGAATGATGGAGTCGTTCAGCATGCTGCCGTACTTCGAATATAAGAATCCCATCGACTCGCGCACATGCTTGAGGCTAGGGTGGTACTTGTTCACGACAACTTCCATCGTGATATCGGCGCCGGTGACCGCTTTGATTTCGGCGAGGTTTGAGGCGAGTGAGTCCAGCGCGCGCAGGCAGCTGCCTTCCGGCTCTACTACTGTCAGCACTCGGCCTGCCGTACGTGCTGCGAAAGAGAACGCCAAGCCAATAGGTGTTGTTCCAGGTGCAGTGTCGACGACGACGACGTCATAGTGCTGAGCGAAAAACGTGCTGTTGCGCGTCAAAAATAGCTCTGCGCGTGTGTGACTGCTCATCGCTGCCACCAAGCTTGCATCTGTCTCGGCTAATGTGATATCCGACGGAATCAGGTCAAGGTAGCCGCCTTCATAGATGTGCTTGATAGCACCATGAAGGTCCGCGTCTGGCGCACTGGTCGACTTTTTTAAAAAGTGTCCAATGTGCAAGATGTCGGTGTCGTGCCGCGCTGTCTCAATACCCAACAGATTGGACGCGGACGCCTGCGGGTCAGCGTCAATCATGAGCACCCGGTAGCCCATCATGGCCATAGCTGCGGCCACGTTGACAGAAACACTTGTTTTTCCGACGCCCCCTTTTGTCATCCGGGTGACGATGACTGGTGGTGACTTTCCTGTCACAGCAAGCTGACCTGTGGCCGGCGGCTCGACACCAGCAGCCCGATACCTCGCCGTCCGAATATCCGAGGGTATGTAGCGCATGTGGTGCTGCCCCGCCGGCTTCTCACGGCCGCAGAGCTCTTGCAGCTTCTTTGCGGACACGTCCAAGCCCGCCAGGGCGACCGCTACAGACGTCTTGAAATCAATTTTCCGACTCATGGATGTGCCGCGTTGTCCAACATGAGAGCAGCATACTGAGAGAAGAACTTATTTGCAAGTTTTTTTGACCTGTTGGCATAAAAACCATAGTAACTGCTCTAAAGTTCTAAAAAATAAACAGAAGCTGACACCTACAAAAATTTTAGAAAAAAGGCCTCGCAGTGGATAAACCTGTGCTTATGCGAGGAGGAACCACCTTTTTTTGGAGGTTCAAAAACGCATCCAGAGTCAAAAAAGAGGCGGTACCATGACCCGGATGGGAAGCAAGGGGTGAAAAACGACGCGAAACTCGGACTACCGCTGTCATTCGTTCGTGGGCGCAGACGGTTGTATGGCGATTGGATGCTAAATATCGAGATACCTCTTAGCAATACTGCGTCTAACGCGGCGTTGCCTCTGAACACTTTCTGCGGTGGTAAAAAGGGAAACGAAGATACAAGCGCACGAACTATGGACCGGGTGCGGTAGCCATTCAATGCATTGTGCAAGTTAATCGACGATAGTTATGCTTAAAAATGGCAGACTTATTCCAAAATTCAACTACTTTAAGGAGGCAAAATGATTAAAAAAAGTATGGAATCCCTGATGGCGCTCACTTCGTCGCTGACTCCAATTAGTCAACGTAGTGAGACATTTGACGTGAACTCGCCGCTTGAAACCGGAGTGGCCATCACAACAAAACGCATCCAGGATAAGTTGCAAGTCACCCAACTTCAGACGCGCATTAAGGAACTAGAGGATGCCAAGTCTGGTGCCTTGACCCTACCGGTCAATAGCATCACCCCTAACCCTTGGCAGCCGCGGCGAACCTTTGATGTCACGGACCTGATGTCGAGCATTACCGAGGCGGGTTTGATTCAGCCCATCATCGTCCGGAAGCACCCGTCGTCGATAGGGGAGTACCAGCTGGTAGCGGGGGAGCGCCGGCTACGAGCTTGCACCGAGCTGGGCTGGACCGAGATTGCCGCCGTCGAGCTGGCTAACCTGGCTGACGCCGACATGGCGGTGCTCGCTCTTACTGAGAACGTGACGCGAAAAGACCTTTCCGATTTTGAGGTGGGAGCCTGTCTAGTCGCTATTCAAGATGAATTTCCAACCAAGAAAGCAATGGCTGAAGCATTGGGGATTAGCCGGGCTGAGGTTTATCGCCTAACGTCGTTCGAGGCGTTGCCTAAATTTATCTTGGCGGACCTTAAGGATAACCCGAGTCTTCTAGGTTCTTTTGCAGCGGAAACGCTCAAAGGAATTCTCAAAGAGCACGGCGATGCGGCTGAAGCCCAACTTGCACCCCTTTGGGCGCAGTTGAAAGAAAAAAAGATAGGACAGCTGCCGTTGATAGCCAAGCTTCGTAGTGGGCTTAAACCAGGACTTGCATCGACAATCCCGGTTAAGTCTAAGCAGTTGTTTATGGACGCCAGGCGTGTAGGGCGAATAAAGGAAGACGGCAAGAGCTTTATTTTGCACATCAAATCTGATGTACTTTCTGTGGAGCAGAAGAATAAACTAAGGGGCCTATTGGCTCAGTTTTTCCCATAAGCCACCCTGGCCCCTTAGCCAGCAATCTCTGCTGGCTTTTTTGTTTAAAAATCTTCAAATTGCCCAAGTTGGGCATTCTGGTGTTTTTCAGCCGGCGCCTGGTTGACGGTCCACAGGCCCAGGAAATCTTCAAAGTGCCCAAGTTGGGCACTCTGGTGTGTTTCAGCCGCCATCCTATCGGCGGCCTGCAGGCCCAGAAATAGTCGAAGTGCCCAAGTTGGGCATTCTGGTGTTTTTCAGCCGGCGCCTGGTTGACGGTCCACAGGCCCAGAAATAGTCAAAGTGCCCAAGTTGGGCATTCTGGTGTGTTTCAGCCGGCGCCTGGTTGACGGTCCACAGGCCCAGAAATAGTCAAAGTGCCCAAGTTGGGCATTCTGGTGTGTTTCAGCCGCTGCCTGGCCGGTGGCCCGCATGCTCCGAAAATCTTCAAAGTGCCCAAGTTGGGCATTCTGGTGTGTTTCAGCCGCCACCCAGCCGGCGGCCTGCAGGCCCAGAAATAGTCGAAGTGCCCAAGTTGGGCACTCTGGTGTTTTTCAGCCGGCGCCTGGTTGACGGTCCACAGGCCCAGGAAATCTTCAAAGTGCCCAAGTTGGGCACTCTGGTGTGTTTCAGCCGCCATCCTATCGGCGGCCTGCAGGCCCAGAAATAGTCGAAGTGCCCAAGTTGGGCATTCTGGTGTTTTTCAGCCGGCGCCTGGTTGACGGTCCACAGGCCCAGAAATAGTCAAAGTGCCCAAGTTGGGCACTTTGGTGTGTTTCAGCCGCCATCCTATCGACGGTCCACAGGTGGAGAAGTAGTCAAAGTGCCCAAGTTGGCATTCTGGTGTTTTTCAGCCGGCGCCTGGTTGACGGCCCACAGGCCCAGGAAATCTTCAAAGTGCCCAAGTTGGGCACTTTGGTGTGTTTCAGCCGCCATCCTATCGACGGTCCACAGGTGGAGAAGTAGTCAAAGTGCCCAAGTTGGCATTCTGGTGTTTTTCAGCCGCTGCCTGGCCGGTGGCCCGATGCTCCGAAAATCTTCAAAGTGCCCAAGTTGGGCATTCTGGTGTTTTTCAGCCGCTGCCTGGCCGGTGGCCCGATGCTCCGAAAATCTTCAAAGTGCCCAAGTTGGGCATTCTGGTGTGTTTCAGCCGCTGCCCAGCCGGCGGCCTGCAGGCCCAGAAATAGTCAAAGTGCCCAAGTTGGGCATTCTGGTGTGTTTCAGCCGCCACCCTATCGGCGGCCCACAGGCGGAGAAGTGGTCGAAGTGCCCAGTTTTGGCCTCTCTTCGTACCGCCCCAATAGAAAAAGCCAAGCAAGATGCTTGGCTTTTAGAGTGATATTGCGAGCAGAGACCATTGGGTCAGCGGCGGCGCACTAAGGAGAACAAGAACACTAGGGGAGCAAAGAAGCTCTTGGTGCCCGAACGAATACCTTCTCGGACTGCGCTGAGAATGAATTCGGTTTTGTTCGCATATTTCATGGTGAAGTCCTAATTGGCGCTGCTGGGTTCAACTCCGCAACCAGCGCTTGTCTTGCTCTTACTTGTCTTTCGGCTCGAATAGTGACTTGATGCTCGCAAGGGTGTCCCTGAGTGCTTCCCGCCATACCTCTCTATTGATCCGGCCTTGTGAAGTCATCAGTATTCGACACCCATCGCCTTTGGTGAGCGCTCAGTTTCTTAAGACTTCATCGGGCCGGAGCAATAATGACGCCGTGCAACAACAAGCCAATGTCGATGACGAACAAGGTACCTTCGACGAAATGGCCCACCTTAAACATCCAAGGGGACATCCAGGGACAGTGCAACTCCGCAAAGTGCAGCACCCAGCCAATACCCACAGCAACCCCAAAAATCGCCACAAACAGCGACGCTACGCAGCAAAGCGCAACAAGGGTCTGCAGATGCTTGTGGCTGGGCTCACTAACGCCAGATTGCGCGTCTATTTTCTTCTTTTCTCGCTTCATTTTTTATTGCCTCACGTGGGTTCAAAGCAGCTTGGTAGCTGGAGGACGACAATTCGCCCTCACCTCGTATAGGCGCCGCCAACTGGTAGGAGCTAGCTCGACCGAAACAATTTGCTGACTTCATCAATGCTGCGTTGACGCTCCGCGCGGACATAGATGGACGTGGTGCTGGATGAGACGTGGCCGAGCAGGCGCTGAAGCACATCAGTGGGCATTTCCTTGGCGGCGGCCAGAGTGGCGAACGTGTGGCGAAGGGCATGCGGCGCCGCCAGCTCCAAGATAGCGCGCTCCTCGCTGGTGAGCACAGACTGGGGGTCCCTGGCCAATCCGGTCAGCGCTTTCTTCACGACACGGTACAGGCTGTCTGGCGAAAAAGCGCTCCCATTGAGCTGCAGCGAGTCGGGGTCCACATGCTTTAGGACGTAGGCTTGGTGCCGAGCCACTGTGACTGGAGCCAGCAGCGCCATCGCACTGGGCTCGCCGAAGTCGTGCCCCCGGTCCTCCCAGTGCAGGCGCAGGGCCTGGACAACCGCATACGGCAAGAATACGGTCCGCCACTTCTTTCGCTTGCCGAGCACCGCCAGCTCCCAGAGCGGCTCATGGTCGCCCGCGCGCTCGCGCACCGGCTTTAGCTTGTCCCGAGTTGCGCCGGCTGCCTCCTCTCTGCGCAACCCGGAGAAGCCCATCAACAGAATGGCTGCGCGAGCGAGCCGGTATTGCGCCTGGCGGACTCGCACATCTCTGGTTGGTAGCGCGCCCCCAGGACCCGGGGAGTGAAGCGCCATGAGCTCCGTGGGCGTGGCATCACAAGCGCGGGCCAGCAGGCCATCAGGGCCTACGACCTGAAGCCACAGCTCCTGGGGCAGCGCTTTGTCGATGGCCATCTCCAGTTCTCTCAGCTCCACCTGCGGGTCGGCCACGGTAATCCAAGGGTTGCCGGCGAGGTAGCGCACCTTCACCAACCACTCGAAGAATCCTCGCAGCACCTGGACAGCGTACCTCTGCGACTCAGCTGACAGTGGCCCTGCGAACGGGCGCCATGCACTTGAGCTGCGGGCTGCTCTGCCCCCTACCCACCCATGCGCGGGGGAGACCAAGAAGTCTTTGTAGTCTTCGCACTCCCTGGTCAGGACGCTGGCCAGGGCGGTGTGCCTTTCGCGCACACACCACAACAGGAACCTCTCCAACTCCTTCCTGTATGCCCGCACGGTTTTGTCTCTTCCCCGAAACCGGTACAGGTAAGCGTGAAGAGCTTCCAGGTCGTTCGCCGCTGAGATGAGGCAGAAGGTGTTGTTGCGGTTGACCCCTTGGCTCCCATCGAGCGCGGATGTCACCCGCGAGATTCGCTCCAGCGGAATGAGCGGTCCCGAAGTCGCATGGAGCTCCAGCTGGCTACCGTTTGCCTGGGCGGGGGAGGGCAGCAGCACCAGGTCGCCAAGCGTTTCCCGGTTGCGTATCAGCCAGCGTTGCAGGGTAGCCGCCTTGCCCTTGCCGATGCGGGGGATGGCCCGGTACCACGCCTCGCCCCGCAGCTCGACGTAGGCCTTCAGCTGCGCGGGCGACTTGATGTTTTCTGCTTTCAGGGCGGACACCACCAGCGGCTTGAACCACTGAATCAATGTGTCATTTGGCCGCGGTTTGGCGTAGTTTTCCTCGCCGGCGGCCACGAGGAAGTTGACCAGGCCTGGCGCCCACCGGTTGGTCTTGGCCGCATGGGCCAGGTGTTGAGCCAGCAGGGGGTTGGTCTTAAGCGCTCGCTCAACCAGCATTGCTTGGAGGGCCTTGAGCCACTGGCCCATGTCGGACGGGGATGAGATTCGTCGTTCCGCCAAGTCCTCATCTTGGTAGAAGCGGGCTTGAATGGCCTCCAGCGATATGCCGTTCAATCTGAACCGAAGGGCAGTGAAGTCGGCCCGGGTGTAGCGCCGTACCTGGGCTGCTTCAACGACGGTGTTCTGTGCCATGCCTGCTCTTATTGTCTGATAATCCCTATTATCAGACAATAATTTATGCCCCAAATACGGGTATTTTGAGAAGTACGAGCGCGTCCGGCGGCCTTTGAGCCGATTCCAGCGGGCGCAGCGGGCCAGGCGTCCCCCCCAAGGCGGGCGATGACCACCGTCGTAAGCCTCAGGCATGGTCTGAGTTGGGCTTGATGAATTCCCGCGTCAACGTGGTGTTCTTTCAAGGCTCGCCAGAAATGATTTGGGAACTGAAAGAATGCGCTCCATTGGTGGCTGGCCAGGTCTTCGAGGAATCCACCGTTCCAGCGTGAACGAACTCTCAAAACCGTCCATTTTTTGGGAAGCTTTTCTTTTGGTGGCTACCTGCTGGCCGCGGCCAGCTCACGGATGGACCCGAAAACGCGGCACGGCTCACCCTCTCGTGTTAAGAAGGCCACGGCGTCTTGCACGTTGTGAATCAGGTAGCCGCCAAGCGCGGGGTAGGGCACGCCCAGGCGGGCAGGCATCGCCTCTTCCCAGCCATCCACCTCGGGCCATGGCACCAGCATGTGCTTGCCATCCTGGCGCTGCACACGCACCCAGCCGCTGCCATCGCGCAGCTTAAAGTAGCCCAGGGAGGTGCCCGGCTTCATCCAGGGCCAGCTCGGCAGCTTCAGGGCAGGAGGGGCGAAGCGGGCCTGGCGCGCGCGCTGCTCTGCGGCCGCAACAACCCAGGCGGCTGCGTCCTCGGCCGCACGCGCGGCTGCCTGGACGGCGGCTTGAGCATTGCGCTCGGCAGCGACGGCATTGGACTGGGCGGCCCGCTCAGCAGCCAACGCCGCGTCCTCGGCTCGCCGCCTGGTCAGCTCTTCTTCTTGGCGCCGCGCCTCCTCCTTCATGCCGGCGATGAACTCGGCGGTGTTGGTGATGAGCTGCTGGCGCTCCTCAGGCGTGAGCTTTCGGCCGGTGCCGCCCCCATACGCCGGTGAACCAAGCGCCAGCGCTGAGCCGTACCGCCGCTCAAAGCAGGACGAGCCCAACACCAGCATCTCTCCCGCATCTGACACCACGTGGATTGCTTTCCATACGCCGCGGCCACATCCGGGCTGCCCGCACTGCACGCGCTTCTCCGGAGCCACCTCCACGATGGCGAGCAACTGGGCTTGGGGGTGAGCTGGCATGGTGTTTTCTGGGTGTGTGGGGGTGCGCTGATTTTCTCAGCAGAGGTTCAGCCGATTCCAGTAGGTTCAGCGGGCCAGGCGTCCCCCCTCAAGTGTTTAGCCGAAACCAGAAGCTCAAGGTCAATAGTCAGAACCGGCACACAGTGGGCCTCCTGCAGAGTCAGGCTGATGGAGATGCCCCACTGGTCACCGCCAGTTTTGTCCTACACCGTTACGAGGCGTCTTGCGGCCGAGTCACAGATTCAGCTAGCTGTCTGTAACTTGTAACCCCGTAACAGAGGGGCACAAAGAAACGCTTCGACTTCAAGTCAGCAAAAAATCCTTGAAATGTTTGGAAATTCGTGAATTTTTTCACGCCGAAGGGAAGGCAGACACCCGCACACAGCGCACGCCTGTGGTTTAATGCCGATTCTCAAGAGAGCAAGCCCGATTCAGCGGCCCTCTCATCCCCTGGCCAAAAAGTCCTTTCAAGGATTCAACGCCGTCACGCGTCCCAGCGATTTCGCATCGCAAGGGCGCAGGCGACCACCGCGGTCTCCAAAAAACCTTCGTGATGCTCGAAATGGTCCTCCGTTTCACACCTCGCTCACCGCATCGTCGGTTTGCGATAGCTCTTTAACAACTTGCACGGAGCACTTTGCATGGCATCCACAACCCTAGAAATGGGGGGCGGCGAAGAGCAGATGTCCACAGCCGACACCGAACCCCTTTGACTTGCTCGAAAACATGCGCCTCACATCCAACTGAAGCTTCCCCGCTACCAGAAAAGCTCTCTGGTGGCATTTACATGCCGAAGGCCCGCACATGCGCACCGCATGCGGGCCTTTCCATTTCTGTAACTCGACCATACGGTTACAGGTTACAGGTTACAGGTTTTGCATACATCAGCAGTGCATCACACGTGTGCGCGAATCACAGCATGACCGGCCAGGCACTCAGCACCGGTCAAAAACAAACTCTGGTAAATCAACAATGAACGTTCTCTCACTCTTCAAAAAGCCTCAAACCCAACAGCGTCAAATGCCCGACGCTGGGACGAGAAACAAACAGCCCGCCGGCGCCATCACTTGGCCCGGTGGAGGCTGGGAACCAGCCGGCTACGACCTCAACGGCAACTACATTGTCCTGTCTCGCAAAACCGGACAACTCATAACGCTTCGCGCCCAAGACCTTGAAGAAAAGAAACTTGTTCTGATGCTCGGGCAACGCATCCTGGAGGACTGCCAAATAGAGAACCCCAACACCATGGCCGACGAGTTCTACAAGCCAGATTTCATAGAAAAAATCCGCAAGGGATGCGACGACATGGGGCTTTTCGATAACACCCGGGTGCGGGGACCTGGTCTTTATCGCGAAGGCGACGAACTGGTTGTCAACTTTGGCGACCAAGTCGCCAGCTCAGATGGCAGTCCTGTTCATACTGCGCCTGAACTCACGGGCGCCGCATATCAGAGCGGGCCGGGCCTCGGCTTCTCCCTGCAGACGCCCGCTGCGTCCGAGAGGGAAGTTGACAGCCTCGTCGCCGCGCTGAAATCGTTTGGTCTGCGCCACTCCGGCGATGCCAAACTGCTCCTGGGCTGGTTTGTAGCGGCTTTTTATGGCCCAGTCCTTAGCCACCGTCCCATCCTCGCTGTCACCTCAGAGCGTGGCGCCGGAAAAACCACCATGCTGGAGCTTTTCGCGCTGCTGCTCGGGCCGCAAGCAATGCGCCGAGACGGCGTGCCATCGGTGGCGCAGGTCATCTACGAGCTCGACAAACGCCCAGCTGCATTGTTGGTCGATGAGCTAGAAGCGCGGCGCTCGAAGGTCGTTGCTATTGAGAACTTTTTGGAGACGCTGCGTATCGGATTTTCGAACTCCTCGGGTCACCGCCTGAGTCGCGTCATCGGCGGCAAGCAGCGTTATTTCAATGCGCCAGCAGGAGTACTCGTTGCAGGAATTGGTCTCCCAGCCTTCAACCCCGCCACCGAAAGCCGAACCGTACGCATCGTTCTCAACGCGTTGGGAAAGGACTCGCAGGCCAGCTACCAACCGCTCTTCGATTCAGCTCGTGAACAGGAGACAACAGCGCTGGGTAGCCGGGTCCGCCGCCTTCTGCTGAATCGATGGTCAGTGATGCGGGAAAGCATGAACGCGGTCCGACCGATGTTGATTGCACTGGGCCATGAGTCCAGGTCGGCCGACAAGTACGCACCTTTGATTGCTGGCTACCTCGCACTGACCCAGACCGATGTTCCAGCCGTCGAGGACCTCCGCGCGCTGCTGAGCGAGCTTGAGCTTCTCAAACCCCACGAGCAGGTCGTTGACCGGGACTCCGATGTTTGCTTGGGTGTGCTGCTTGACCGCAAGGTCGTAATGTTCGTTCCGCGAAAAGGTCAGACGGCAATCAAGCTGCACATGAAAATTCGCGAGGTGATGCAGGCCATTGTGCATGGCCCTGACGACATTCGAAAACCGTTGACCATGCAGTTGGAGGAGTTCGGCGTTCGACCCTTGTGGAGCCGCGCAGATAAGGCCTGGAGACTGGCTGTATGCGCATCCGAGCACCACGCTGGAATGCGTCGCCTGATGCAGCGTACCGACTGGGCGCTGGGCGGGTGGAAGTACGTTCTGCTGCGGATGCCGGGCGCAGAGTCGATGGTTCAGAAGGTCGCCAAATCTGCGCAGCGTGTCGTTGTGATGGATATGCCCCCGGAGTTGTTGATGCCGTTGGACGAAGGCGTCTACGAGTTCCCTGCCGCAGACGTACAGGTTGCCAGAGCTGAATGGGTGGAATGACCCTCGGGGGTCTCACACTCCTCAAGGCAAGCCGAGGCGATGCGCGACATCCTCGAACCCCGGGTCATCGGCATAGATGCGCTCCCAATCTCCCCTTGCCTGAGCTCGTTGGCCCAAGCGCTGATAAGCGTTAGCCCGCTGGTATCGAATTTCCCTCAACAGTTCGGGAAGGCGGTCTTTCGTACGCCGCATCGCGTCGCTCCAGACCTTGACTGCTGCGGTATCCATCCCCAGTTTGGCCAGTGCTTTTCCCCGGTAGAGCAGTACAGCCGTATGCACGGGGCCATCGTTGGCTAGGCTGGCCGTCATCTCGATGACCCTTTTCATCTTGGCATGGTCATTGCCGTCCAGCACCAGTTCTGAATAAGATGCCAGGGCGACAGGGTCCTTTGGCTCCAGCGCAAGCAACGCTTCGAGGCTGGCGACGGCGTCGGCAGGTCGACCAGCGCGCTGATATGCCTCAACCAAGGCCAGACGAGTGCTATGAGCACTTGGGACGATGGTGGCCTCCACCTGAAGAGTGACGGGCAATTCCACGCGGGGCAGCACCGCATACTTGCCAAACAGGAGGCCCAGTGTTGTTGGCTGCTTCAACACCGCTTCAAGGTTCTTGATTGCGTTGTCGAGATGGTCATATTTGAGGCTCAGTACCCCAACAATCCAGGCAGCATCGACGAAGGCTGACGAACCAGTCACCACCTCTTTCATCCGCTCCAGTGCATCTTTCTCTCGGCCCTCGCTGAGTGCAACCAGCCCATCGACGAAAGTTTGCTCATCCGCTGGCGTGGTCAACCGCTTGAAAAATCCGAGCGACAGCTTAGAGTTTTTGGGTGGTGCAGCAGTACCGCCAGCCCCGGACTCGGCAGCAGCAGGCCGCCTCTTGCCCAGTGGGTTGGCAACCGTGTAGAAGAGCCCGGAGCCGGGCAATCCAACGGTGGCTCGGGTACCACGGGTGCCCGCCGTGAACTTTGCCCCTTTGGGACCAAAGGAGAGGGAGGCGCTCGTCTTCGCGAGATTCAGAGTGAGGCCTGGAGCTAAACGAATTCTTTGAAAAAATCGGAATGACACGGGTATACCTATCTCCATCGGTTCGGTGGGTATCAGTCTCAAGGACCGTCTATGCAGGCACAACAGGGCTAGGCTGTGGACGCGCGATGTATTCCCGGTCTGCCGCTTTCAAGTCATGGAGATTACTGTCCTTGGGCCTCCGCGCTGCATTCAACCACTCAAGGTTTTCACCGGAATGCATAGTCTCGCCGAATCTAGGCACCAGCGACGCAACGGCCCGCGTTAAGGATACTTTTGGTGTACGTTGTTGTGCCACCTCACTTTGCGAATCCCTTCGACCCGAGCATTCTGAACGCCAGGTTTGTTTGGCTGGCCAGGACGCGAGGCGGACGCCACGCTGTGCTCATCGCGGCGTCGGGCACCTTCATGAGCTCTCACGCCTTACATCTCTTAGGGAAAAACCGCCTCAAAACATCCCTACCAGGTATTGGTTTGATGTAGCCCGGCAAGTCCGCGGTCCCAGGTTTTCCTGCGTTTCAAGTCAAGAATCGAGTTGATTTGACGGGCCCTCGAAGCAGACCCAAGCTGCGCCTAACTCGTCAAAGCGGCTTTACCCAGCGCACCACTGGGTCAGAAATCCAGGTCAATCCGCAGAGCGATAAACCGGGCCGTCGGTGCTCCAAGGGGGGCCATCCGTACGGCGAAATGACCGCCTCACCCGAAAAAGTAGGCCAGTTTCGCAGGGCGCAAAACGGTGCGGCAAGCTCGAACAGGGACAGGCCATGCCGGGCCAAGCCGCCCAAATCAGCAGATGAAAACGCCGCGGCCAAGGGTCCAGATACGGCTCCGCGCAGGACCGTACCAGCGCAAAGCCGCTGCGCGAGGGGCCACCGCAGGGGCCACACGCGAAGCGGCGGGTAGCGGTTGACAACACAAAACCAGCACCAAAAATACAACTCAAACAACAAGAAAAGGGTGTCTCCGGACCCTCGTTTGAGCAGCTAAATCAAGCCAAAGGGCGCGCTTTGAGGACGCATTTCGCGGCATTTCCGGAGGGGCTTTTGTAGACGCAAGATGAGGTTTAGGCCCGTCCGAACGCTGGAAGGTGCAGGCCAAAGGCAGGCTGGTTTGACACGCCCGTGTGGCTCTGGGGGTGGAGGGGGCTACCGGGTAAAAAGGGGCCAAAAAATGCGTAGGGTGGTCGAGCTCTCCGACGTTAGAGAAGAGTCATGTAGCCTCCCCTCGCCGTCCGACGTTATGCACGCCCTAAGGTCGGAGCGGTGGGGGACCCTACTGCTTAGCCCAGGGGATGCACGAAAGCGCATTGGGTCCCACAAGCTTTGGCGGGGCTTGCATCGAAGTCGCCGCCATGCACTCCAGTGGCGGCTCCAGCGGAGGTGTCGAGAGAGTCTCCGGCGGCGGTGCCTGCGCGGCCATCGTCTGGTTGACCACTCAAGGGATGCGCAGCGCCCCGCAGCCACCCGACTCGTCAGTCACCCCACCGGATGCGTCTACACACGCCACTACTTGGGAGCTGCACGCTCCAACTCAGGGCCCCCGACTCTGGTCAGTCCACCGGCGCCTTGACTCTCAGAATTTCTCGCTGAAGGATGCCATAGGGAAAGCGACTCACACGACCTTCAAAAGTGCAGCGCCTCGCTTGGCTCTGGTGAGGGCGACGTACAGCAACTTTCGTTGCGTCGCAGTGTCCTTCGGGTTGCCGAGGTAGCGGGCCTCATCAATGAATATTACCCGCGTCTGAGACAGACGCAGCTGGTCAACCAGGCGATTGACCATCGCGCCTGAGTTCAGGCCACGTTGCGGAAGCGGAACGCCCAGCTCGCTCAGCAGCATGCTGGGCAAGAGCTTCGATGTGACGCCAGGCAAAAGCGTGACGGCCAGCACCGGCACTTGTCGGCGTCCCGCGACACGGATTTCCGGGTACTCGCGGGCAAGCGCCCTGCGCAACATCGATTTGCCGACCCGCGTCGGCCCAGTCATCCATTCAATACGGGGCGCCAGTCCGTTTAGTCTCGCGTGAGGCCTCCTTCGGCTTTTGCTTCTTTTTGGCGGCCTTGGCTGATGTCTCAGCAGAGCGCTGGTACAGGTCACGGCTGAACCCTGCCTTCTCCACAACGCCAAGCGGATTCGCGGAGCCCGCTACGTCACATGCTTTGGCGTGCGTGAAGGAGAACGCAGGCGTGGTTTCGTCGACAGACGAGTTGACGAGCCCGACTATTTTGCAGGTGTCGCCGTCGACGACATAGACCCGCCGGAAGTCGTCGGGGTCGACGAGGATGGGCCGTGGGTTTTCTCCATACTTCTTGAGGAGGTATGGCAGGTTTTCTCCGCGGAAGTTCTGGTCTCTGAAAGTGATGCCCGTCTTGCGTGACAGAGTGCGGGTGTCGTGTTCGTAGCGTGTCATGCGCCACTGGTCGATGGAAGGCGGCAGCGGCAGCGCATAGCCCTGGTCGTGCGCCATCGTGTGCCAGCGGCCCCAGGGTGTGTTGCCCAGGCGTTCCACGGAGATGAAGCTGGTGCGCAACAGACGCTTGAACGCTGTGTTGGCCCAGTCTGCGTAATACCAGCGAACAATCCAGCGCTCGAGCTCCTCAATCGTCATCGGCAGGTCATTGAGAGCCTTGGGGTCGCGCTTGCTGTCGACACTGTCAAAGCGTGTGCAGCCCGGCAGGGTCTCCAGCTTCTCTTTGAGCGAGCGATTCAGCCGCTCGATGTAGGGCTTGCCCTGGGGGCTGGCGGGACTTGCAGTACATGACGTCGATGCCCAGATGCGACAGTTTCTGGACCCGCTCACCTTTGGTCTCTGGTCCGTTGTCGAGCACGAGCAGCGAAGGCGTGCCGTAGCAATCTTTGTCGGAGGTGATTCCCAGTTCTTTAAAGCGCGCTGCGTTGGAAAAGAGCACAAACTCAAGGCACTTGAGGGTATCGCCCACGGTGGGGGCGCCCACGACGAGATGCCACCCCACCGGCATGCCGGTAGCGCAGTCGATGGCATATACGAGGTACAGCTCTTTTGTGTCGCCGGTGGGCGTGCGCACAAGCCAGGGCAGGTGCACAGCGTCCTGCTCAACACGGGCAAGCGGCATGGCCACGCGGATGCTCTGCTTCGCTGTCGACTTCGCCGCCGACGCGGTCCGCGGGTCCATTCGCTCAAGTTCCATGTCGGTGCTCAGGTTCTCGAAAATCACTTTTCTGACGAACTTCTTGCTCATGGAATCCCCCGGGCTCAGGAGTGCTGCGCTGTGAGCGAGCTGGTTGGCATACGCCGTCAGCGAATGAACGCTCCACCGGGACATCGGCTCCAGCATGTGCCGCTCCGCGGCTTGGCAAACCAGGTTGCAGAGCTGTTCTGAGCGTCGAGGCGTGCGATTGCCTTTGTTCTTGTCGCCGACGAGCACGGGCAGGCCTTGGCGCAGTCGCTTCAGGTGGCGGTAGACAGTGGCACGAGACGGGAACGTCAACGGGCGTTCTGGGTTGTCCAAGTGCTTCTCCTTCAGGCAGAGATAGGCCTGCCGCGCGCTGATACGCCGAGAAGCCACGAGCCTCTGCACCTCCCGTGCCAAGTGGAGGGCGCGCTGCACCGCCTCGTCGAGCGCGGTGTTGTTCTGGCGCGCGGCGTGAACCAGAGCGTCGCCTTTTCTTTTGATGGTCAATTCGCCGCTGGCAATGCGCTGGCGGAGGTCTTCGTAGGGAATGAACTTTTCGGAATCGGAGGCCAGGTTCAAGACCTTCACCCTGCCTGCCACCAACTTGGCGTTTGTCACCAACATCGTGGTAACACCTGTGTGGGCGTCGAGCAGTTCGTCTCCGTTGAGCAAGTTGTGTTTCATGACGAGATTCTCGACAAGAGCAGGAGGTGGTCGAGGCCCCCCTAAGATGGGGTTGCAGGGGTGGAGGCGCGGATGGGGTGCGAGAAAAGGTCGGTGCTCAATGCGCCGGCGACCAGAAGCGTGGGGACCAGGTTTGGAGAAATCGCCAGGTCGGCGCAGAAATCACCGACCGTGCAAGCGCCCTCGTTGGCCAGGTTGTCGAAGCGCTCCAGCCAACCTTCCTACAGGACGGCAACACACCGGCCGGCTGCCTGGCGAAGCAGGACCACGTTCGAATGCAGGGAGTGCATGGCGTTACCAAGCAACACGGCCTTGCTCAGCTCATAGCCGTAGCTCAGCAACACCTCCCGCGCCAACCCGAGCTTGACGTCGTATTCGCCGTCGCCGGCGTGCGAGTCGAGCTTCACTTCGATGACCAGCTGACGGCGCAACGCTGTCAAAGCAGCGAAGTCCGTCGCGTAGAAGATTGGTCCAAGTCGACCCCGGTGTCTGGCGCGTGCTTCCTTGCGGGCGTCGTGCGTGCGCAAAATCTTCCGGTCGACGAGGTCGACGGTGAGCGGTTGCGCCTCAAACTGGCGGATGTCTGGGTCCAGACCCAACATGTGCCCGACGATTTGCTCGGCGTCGCTCTCAACCGCCATCGTGCCCCGAGCCTCGGCGCCGTGTGTCACGAACGCCGTTTTGCCGAAGGTCGGGGCGACCTGTCGGATGCCCCGGTCGACGGACCTCAGTCCTGGGCGCTTTGTGTATGACCTTTTCATGTGCGAACACTCCTTTTTTGACGTTTCAAGAAATTCCTGAATATGTGTAGCGAGGGCATCGGCTTCTGAGCGTTTTTAGGACGTTTTAGGACGCAGGTGTCCCTAAACACCAGGTGAACTGGTGCGGTGTGAGCAAGGAAGTGGGCCCGGTTTAGGTCAGGTCATCATTGACTCGGCTTGGGGCTCTGATTGTGAGATTCCGATGCGGAAACCCAACCTGGCGCGATAAGCCAGTCGCGCCTCCAACGACTTCGCGACGCGAAATATTGTTCAGAAAGCGCGTGGCGAATGTTGGCAGCGTTGACTTCTACGTATCGCAAGCATTTGGGCTTTGACTACATCATTTCCACCACTTCCAAAAAAGCTAACTGGAAGGGGGAATTTAGTCCAGCTTGACTGGTGTGGCTAATTAAATTTATGGAGTGATAGCTAGGCTATCGATAGTCTAGCGCTATATAAAATTTAATCCCTAGAGATTTTCCTAAATACGGTAAGAGCCTTTGGCAGCTTGCTGCGGCGAGTGTATACATCCGTTGTTGAACATGTCAATCCCCATCCTGCTACGTGTTCTAAATTGATTGACCTCAAACTCATTTTGTTATTGGCCAATTTATAGGATGAAAACATTCGGTAAACTCTTCAATGAGCTTACGCCATTGAGTCTGATTCTTAGGGTCGCCAGTCAGGATGCACAACAGTTGAGCTGCCATCATCAAGATGCCATTCGAGTTGCACAGTGAGTCGAAAATCAGCTTCGGCGGATAGCCTGTAACGTACCTGGACAGGGGGTGGATGCCGCCGTGGGTGAAGCTGTTCAAAGCCTTCCAGGCGATGTCTTTGTAGGCTTGGAGCTGCGCCACGAGATGCGCTGGGGCCTCTGGCGTTCCCTCAAGCCGCTTCAGCATCTCGCTCAGCATGGGCAGGTCATCTCCTCTGCGCGCCGTTTCTATCGTCAGCGGCATGGAGAGTTTTTCGACCTGAGACTCGGAGGCGGCGTACATCAGCCAGACGCCACGCACCAAGCTTTCAAACTGGGGCCGCAGAAGCGCTATGGCTGGGGCAGGCATGTCTGCGTGCATCAGAAGCACGGCCGCGGTGGCGTGCTCCATGGATAGCGATACCGAGTGGAAACTCAGTTCGAAACGGAGCCCCGGGTAAGGCTCGAACGATTGCACAAGTGCCAGAACCGCTGCGTGCAGTTCGTCGCTTCGGTCCAGCGTGCGGTCAAGGTGTTCTGGAGAGATGTGCTTCATGGGCCTCGCTTGGTTGGCTGAATGAGGCGTGACCTTGCAGTGAGTTTGCATTACAGAGGTACACACTGGGGCTTCTTGATGGATATCGACAAGTGACCCCAGTCCGGGGACAGTTCGCCTATGTCAAGCAGTCTGGCCGGGTTTTGGTCGGGGCCAGTGCCCAAAAGCTCTGGGCAGTTCATCCGCCATCAGTTCAAGTGTCTTAAGGAGTTCTTCTCGGGTCTTCACTTCCCGAACACGCCACTGAAGATGTTCTCGATTTGCCTTCATAGGCACCAGCCGGCTGTGTTCACGGTGAAAATGGATTTGAGAGGCATTCACCAAAGTGCACGTGACTTGGCATGGGTAGGCGCTAGGAAGCAGTGCATTCAGGCGATTCGCCAGCGACCCGAAATCTAGGAACGCTTGAGTGTGGAAGTCGGAAACCACCAAACGAGCCGGCATGTCGGGATTGCCCAGTTCCGGAAAACTCCAAAGCCCAGCAATGATGTGGCCGTCAGTGTGTACTTCGGCTATCCACCCATGGTCGTCAGAAGAAGGGTAAGCAGCCAAGCCATCAAGAACTGGCGTCGAACGCTTCCCCGCTTTGAAGCCATACCACCAGCCGTTGTCGGCTTCTCCGTCCGCTCCTGCTTCAAGGGTTTCACGGAGTGCCGTGACCGACACGTCTATTTCCCCAGGCTTAACCGGGTGACATTGCCAAATCAATGCAGGTTTTGAGCGCAAATCGTAGTCGGTAGTAAAGCTCAGAAGCTTTTGACGCTGAGGCCGGTTATCTATCAAGATACCTTCAAGAAAGCTATTTGGAGTCATGTTTTCCTCTATGGACAAATTCACGGCGAACGCACTACCTTGTACTTCATTTTGAGCGAAAATATGAGCCATGACACGCGCATTTATTTCCTACAGCCACAAAGACGAACCGTACCGGGTCGAGCTGGACAAACACCTTGCCCTTCTGAAGAGGCAAAACCTTATAAACGTCTGGAGCGACCACTGCATCCGCCCGGGTGAGAAGTTTGACCCGGCCATTTCTGCAGCACTTGAGGAGGCAGACTTGGTTTTACTCTTGGTCAGCGCCGACTTTATTCACTCTGACTACTGTTTTGGCATCGAGATGCAACGGGCGATGGCGCGACAGAGTGAAGGAGGGGCAATGGTTGTGCCCATTATTGTTCGTCCCTGTGACTGGATGACCGCCCCGTTTGGTCGCCTGAAGGCACTCCCAAAGGATGGCCTAGCGGTGACGAAATGGCCCTCTCTGGATGACGCTTTTTTGGACATCGTCCAGCAGTTGAGGTCTCTCCTTGCTACGCGGGCCGCCACAGCACCTAAAAATACGAAGTCGCCAGAGCAGAAAGAGACCAATCTTGGGGACCCGTTTGCGACCGTGGGGCTGCCTGCCAAGATGCCACGGTCAAGCAATCTATCGCTTCCGCGTACGTTCACTGACGAAGACCGCCACGACTTCATGGTTCAGTGCTTCCAGTACATCCAGACGTACTTTGACCAGTCAATAACCGAATTGCAGGCCCGTAATCCGGGTTTGTCCGGTCGTATGTCTGTCATCTCAGCCCAAGCTTTCACTGCAATTCTCTTCAGGGATGGAAAGAGGCTGGCCGGATGTCATATCCGCTTAGGCTCGGGATTCAGTTCGAATGGCATTACCTATTCAGGTTCCGAGAACGCCGCAGAGAACAGCTACAACGAAATGCTCTCGGTCGAGGCAGACAAGCATCTGCTCTACCTAAATGCCACCATGGGCATGTTCACCCGTAGTCATGGGTCGAGGTTGACTGAAGAGGGGGCCGCCGAGCACCTTTGGACCATGTTCATCGGACCGCTCCAGCATTGACCGTACGGTTTTTGCCCACTCCCGAAATGCATGACGGATAGACCGCACATGGTCCTGCGCGATTCCCTTCGTACTCTGACGGGCCCCGCAAGTAACATCTCATGCAGGGGTTTTCGTGCGGGAGGCCGGTAGACTGCCGAGATAGCAAGGCTGCCACCCAAGGGATGCGTGGCCCGTGTGTTGACAATCACGCTGCTCTGCGAAGCAGAAACCAATGCTAAAACTTGAAGAAATCGTCAAAGCGGCGCAAATAATTGGGTTGATTCCTGGCGAAATCGTCAAGGTCATCAACGTGGAAGAGATTGGCCCCAACGCTCGATTGATTGCGTACCGCAATGCACAGGGGAAGCTGGACGAGCAGACCATATTTCGAAGCGACGAACACCGCCTTTCTCTGGCAACGGCTGGCAGGGCTTGGGCATTTGATGCCGATGCTGCGGCCTTCAAGCTCGCGCTGGAGGCCTATCGAATCAGCTTGGCGCATTTGTTTGACCCTCTGATGGCGGTTCACACATCGAATGTGGAGCCCTTACCGCACCAGATTTCTGCGGTCTATGAAGACATGCTTCCTCGTCAGCCGCTACGTTTCGTGTTGGCTGACGACCCAGGCGCGGGCAAGACAGTCATGGCTGGCCTGCTGATACGCGAGATGACTCTGCGTGCGGACGCGAGGCGTGTGCTCATCGTCTCGCCCGGCTCACTGACCGAGCAATGGCAAGACGAATTGTGTGAAAAGTTCGGCTTGGAGTTTGAGCTGTTCAGCCGGGAAAAGCAGGAGCAATGCCACAGCCGGAATTACTTTGCCGAGCAGGACCACTTGATTGTCCGACTCGACCAGCTCTCGCGAAGTGAGGAATACCAGAATCTGCTGGCGCAAACCGAATGGGACCTCATCGTTGTGGATGAGGCCCACAAGATGTCGGCCAACTACTTCGGCAACAAAGTCAACGAGACTGGCCGCTTCAAGCTCGGTAAGTTTTTGGGGGGCATCACGCGGCACTACCTCCTGATGACGGCTACCCCGCACAACGGGAAAGAGGAAGACTTCCAGCTGTTCATGTCTCTCCTCGACGGCGACCGCTTCTATGGGAAGTTTCGCGAAGGCGCTCATAAGGTCGACATCACGGACATGATGCGCCGCATGGTCAAAGAGGAACTGCTGCGTTTTGATGGCAAGCCCTTGTTCCCCGAGCGCTGCGCATATACCGTCAACTACACGTTGTCAGATGCGGAGGTGCTCCTGTACAACCAGGTCACAGATTACGTGCGAAATGAGATGGACCGCGCCGACCGGCTCGACGGTAAGCGCAAGGGCACCGTCGGTTTTGCGCTGACACAGCTGCAGCGCCGCTTGGCCTCGAGCCCCCAGGCGATATACACCTCGCTCATGCGCCGCCACAAAAAGCTCGAGGCGCGCCTTGATGAGCTGCAGATGAAGGCCCGTGCCGATGTGCTGCACGAAAACTTGGGCGAGTACGTGGTTAAGCGCCAGCTGGACCTACCCGAAGATTTGGACGATGCCGCCGATGAACTCAATGCCGAGGAGTACGAAGCAGTCGCCGACCAGGTGGTCGACCAAGCTACTGCGGCCGAAACCATCCCTGAGTTGCAAGCTGAGATTCTGATTCTTCGCGACCTCGAAGCCGCCGCGGCCGCGGTAGTGCAATCGCGCAGCGACCGCAAATGGGAGGAGTTCTCCCGGTTACTGCAAGACGAGCCCGAGATGCGCACAGCTGATGGTCGTCGCCGCAAGCTCATCGTCTTCACCGAGCACAGGGACACACTGAACTATTTGTTGCTGCGTATCCGCGACACCCTCGGCAGCGAGCAAGCTGTGGTCACCATCCACGGTGGCGTCAATCGGGACGACCGTCGCAAGGTCCAGGAGGCATTCCGCAACGACCCGGATGTACTCGTTCTGGTGGCCACAGACGCCGCAGGCGAAGGCGTCAACCTGCAAAACGCCAACCTCATGGTGAACTACGACTTGCCCTGGAATCCCAATCGCATGGAGCAACGGTTTGGCCGCATCCACCGCATTGGCCAGCGAGAGGTATGCCACCTTTGGAACTTGGTGGCGGACCAGACCCGCGAAGGCCAAGTGTTCAACTGCCTTCTGGAGAAGCTGGCCATTGAGCGGCAGGCCTTGGGAGGACGGGTATTCAACGTACTGGGCGAAGCCTTTGACAACATCTCCCTCAAAGACCTGCTGATTGACGCTATCCGCTATGGCGAGAAGCCCGAGACCCGCGCACGCATGGAGCAGGTCATCGGTCAGGCGCTGGACACGCAGCATCTGAAGGACCTGATGGCCCGCAATGCCCTGGTCGAAAACCACATGAGCTTGGACGACCTTTACGCCATTCGAGAAGAAATGGACAAGGCAGAGGCACGCAAGCTGCAGCCCCACTTCATCAGCGCCTTTTTTCGTGAAGCCTTTCGTGTCGTGGGCGGTGAGCTGCGCGACCGCGAAGCGGGCCGCTTTGAGGTACGCCACGTACCCGCCGATGTCATCGAGCGCGACCGGGTTATCGGCTACACCCGTACCCCCGTCCTGAAAAAGTACGAGCGCATTTGCTTCGACCGAGAGCACCGCACCCTTTACGGCAAGCCCACCGCCGACCTCGTGCACCCCGGTCACCCGTTGATGGCCGCGGTCACCGACCTAGTACTGTCCAGCCACCGAAGCCTGCTCAAGCGGGGCGCCGTGCTGGTGGACCCGAACGATGACAGCACCGAGCCGCGAGTGCTGTTTATGTTGGACCACTCGGTGCGAGAAACAACCGCGCCCAACGGCGCCAACCCGCGCGACGTATCGCGACGGCTGCAGTTTGTCGAGATGACCTCCGACGGCCAGGCGTCGCCCGCGCCTTTTGCGCGCCACCTTGACCTTGCGCCTATAACCGCGGCCCAGACGGCGCAGGTGGCCGATGTATTGCAAGCCGATTGGGTCTCCACCGATATTGAGGCCCGTGCCCTCGCCTACGCTGTCCAACATTTGGTGCCTGAACACACGGAAGAGGTTGCCAGCCGCCGCCAACGCCAGGCGGATAAGCAGCTCGCCGCCGTCCGCGAACGCTTGGTGAAGGAAATCCAGTATTGGTCAGACCGAGCCATCAGGCTCGACCTGGATGTCCGTGCAGGCAGACAACCGCGCATGCAACCAGAAAACGCGCGGCGACGCGCTGAAGAGTTGAGTGCGCGCCTGAAGCAGCGCACTGCGGAGCTTCAGGCTATGCGCCAGGTGGCCTCGGGCAGCCCCAATGTAATTGGCGGGGCCCTCATCATCCCCGCCGGGCTGCTGGCCCAGCGCAGCGGTGTGCAAAACTTCAGTGCCGACGCAGCTGCCCGCGCCCGCATCGAACGCTTGGCTATGCAGGCCGTCTTTTCAGCCGAACACGCTTTGGGTCACCGTACCAAAGACGTTTCTGCTGAAAAATGCGGCTGGGATATCACCGCCTACATCGACCAAGCCGAAGGTTTGGCGCTGGAGCGCCATATTGAAGTCAAAGGCCGAGCCAAGGGGCAAGACACCATCACCGTCACAAGCAACGAGATTCGACACGGGCTCAACCAGAAAGACAAGTTCGTGCTGGCCGTGGTGGTGGTCGATGGCGAACAGGCCGAATCGGTGAATTACGTCCCCATGCCGTTCACTCAGGAACCCGATTGGGCGGAGGCGAGCAAAAATCTTGACCTGGGTATGCTGCTGCAGCGTGCGCAGCCACCTCACGCACACTACGAATAGGTCTGCCTCAGTAGTTGACCCGCATCGGCAAGCAAAAAAACATGAGCATCAAGTCTCCCAAAAAACTTATCGAAGTCGCCCTGCCGTTGGACGACATCAACACCGCCAGTGCGCGTGAAAAATCTATTCGCCACGGCCATCCGAGCACGCTGCACCTGTGGTGGGCGAGGCGTCCCCTCGCCGCCGCGCGGGCAGTCATTTTTGCGCAGATGGTGAACGACCCCGGTGGCGAGCGCGGTTACTACGCAGGCAAAACGCGGGCGCAGGCCGATGCCGAGCGCGAAGAGCTGTTTCGAATCATGCGCGATTTGGTCCTTTGGGAGAACACCAACAACGAAGAAGTGCTGGGCCGCGCCCGCGCCGCCATTGCCAAAAGCTGGCGCGAGACATGTGCGCTCAACCCCGGGAAGCCCGGCTTTGACTCCGATGTGTTGCCCGCCTTCCACGACCCTTTTGCGGGCGGAGGCGCGCTGCCGCTGGAAGCGCAGCGCCTGGGGCTAGAAAGCTACGCTTCAGACCTGAACCCTGTGGCCGTGACCATCAACAAAGCCATGATTGAGATTCCGCCGAAGTTTGCGGGCCGGGCCCCCGTGGGGCCTGAAATCGAGACTGAGCGCGGCACCAAAAAGGGCACGCGCAACGCCTTTGAAGACTGGAGCGGCGCACGCGGACTGGCTGAAGACGTGCGTCGCTACGGCGCGTGGATGCGCGAGCAGGCACAGCATCGCGTGGGCTACCTCTATCCTGGCTTTCGTGTTACTCCCGAATTGATAGCCTCAAACGAAGTGCCAGAAGGCACTGGAAGCCAAAAGGGCTACAAGAATAGCGGAATAGCAAGTTTGCAACCGGAGCAAGAACTCACCGTGATTGCTTGGCTGTGGGCGCGCACCGTGAAAAGCCCCAACCCGGCCTACAGCCATGTGGACGTGCCGCTAGCCAGTACCTTCATCTTGAGCAGCAAGGCGGGCAAGGAAGCTTATGTGTTGCCTGTCATCGAGGGCGATGGCTACCGGTTTGAGGTGTGCACGGGTAAGCCGCCCGAGAGCGCCAAGGGCGGCACCGGAGCAGGCAAGCGGGCTGGCTTTACTTGCCTGCTATCGGGTTCTCCCCTTGACTACAAATACATCCGCGCTGAAGGCAGTGCCGGGCGCATGGGTGCCAGACTAATGGCTATCGTGGCCGAAGGCGCGCGCAATCGTATTTATCTAGCGCCGACGCCCGAGCACGAAGCCATTGCACAGCAGGCCGCGCCGACTTGGAGGCCTGAAACGCCGTTGCATGGAAAATGTCGTGTCAACGTATCGAATTACGGCTTAGACGTTTACGGCGACCTGTTCACCCCTCGCCAACTGGTTGTATTGACCACGTTTTCCGACCTAGTGCCCATGGCAATAGCCCGTGTACGCGCCGAGGCCCTGGCTGCAGGGATGCCCGATGACGGCATGGGATTGGACGCGGGCGGCAACGGAGCCACAGCGTATGCGGATGCTGTGGGCGTGTATTTGGGCTTCATTGTTGAGAAACTTGCGGAAACCCATTCGTCTCTCTGCACTTGGAGTAATTCACCCAAAAACGAATTAGTTGTCAGCACATTCCGTCGTCAAGCTTTGCCTATGACTTGGGACTTTGGAGAGTCGAATCCATTTGGTGGCTCAAGTGGAAGTGTCGAAAAAATTACAGAAGCAATAGCCAGAGTGCCGTCAACATCTTTTTCTACTGCTCGGGGAGGATTTGCGACACAGTCAGATGCGCAAACCCAATCCATCAGCGCCCACAAAGTCATCTCCACCGACCCTCCGTATTACGACAATATTGGCTACGCTGACCTGTCAGATTTTTTTTACGTCTGGCTTCGCCGTAGCCTGAAACCGATTTTTCCGACGCTCTACAGTACGCTGGCCGTGCCTAAAGCCGAGGAACTGGTGGCCACGCCCTACCGCCACGGAAGCCAGGAGAAAGCCGAGGTCTTCTTTCTAGACGGTATGACTGCCGCTATGCACAACCTGGCGAAGCAAGCGCACCCAGCCTTTCCGGTCACTATCTACTACGCCTTCAAGCAAAGTGACTCAAGCGAGGGTGATGGCACACACAGCACGGGCTGGGAGACCTTCCTTGAAGCCGTCCTTCGGGCGGGGTTCACGCTGACGGGCACTTGGCCTATGCGAACCGAACGCGATGCACGCTCGATTGGCATTGGTACCAATGCTCTGGCCTCCAGCATCGTCCTTGTCTGCCGTCCACGCGATGTCGATGCAGAAACCACCAGCCGCCGCGAATTCCAGCGTCAGTTGCGCGAGCACTTGCCGGAGGCGCTGGAAACCATGATTGGCGGCACCAGCGGCCAAAGCCCGATTGCACCGGTTGACTTGGCACAAGCTGCCATTGGCCCCGGCATGGCGATTTACAGCCAGTACGCAAGCGTGTTGAACCAAGACGGCACGCCCATGCGAGTGCACGACGCGCTGGTGCTTATCAACCGAGAAATCACCGAGTACCTAACGCCCAATGCGGGCGACTTTGACGCGGACACGCTGTTTGCCAACGCTTGGTTCGAGCAATACGGTTGGGCTGAAGGTCCGTTTGGCCAAGCCAATGTACTGGCGCAAGGTAAGGGCACCACCGTGGCTGGTTTGGCGCAGGCCGGTGTGCTTGAGAGCGGCGCCGGCAAAGTGCGCCTGCTGCGCTGGGCCGATTACGCCGCCGGCTGGGACCCACAAACTGACACTCGCAACCCGGTGTGGGAGGCTGCGCACCACTTGATTCGTGCGCTCAACACCCAGGGTGAAAGCGCTGCAGGCGCTATGCTGGCCGCCATGCCCGGCAAGGCCGAGCCTATTCGTCAGTTGGCCTACCATCTCTACACTCTTTGCGAGCGCAAAAAATGGGCCGACGACGCCCGCGCCTACAACGAACTCATCACCGCCTGGTACGCCGTGCTGGCCGCTTCGCGAGAGCAAGGGCCTCGTGGTGAACAGTTGGGGTTTGAGGCGTGAACCGCATAGTGACGCAATACCTTCAAGGCAAGTGAAGCAGCGATATTTTTATGACGACCATCAAACCCTGGCGCGAAGTTGCCCATCCCCACAAGGACGTGCTGGAAGGCACTTTCAAGCAGAGCGAATTTGCCGCAGATATATCGCAAGTACACGCCAAGACGGCGCCGCCTGAATATCAGGACGCAGAGATGTTCTTTGCTCGCACCTTCATCACGGAAGGGATGCGGCTACTGTTGCAGAGCGTGGCCGAGCGTCTGTCTGGGCGGGGCGGTGACCCGGTTATTCAGTTGCAAACGGCGTTTGGGGGCGGCAAAACGCACACTTTGCTGGCTGTGTATCACCTCGCCAGCCGCCAGTGCGCCACGGAAGAACTCGCTGGCATTCCGCCCATACTGGACGCGGCCGGTGTGACCTCGTTGCCGCAGGCGCGGGTGGCAGTCATCGATGGCATCAAGTTCTCGCCCAGTCTGCCGCGCTCTCACGATGGCATTTCGGTGAATACGCTGTGGGGCGATTTGGCCGTACAACTGCTGGGTGCCGAGGGTTATGCCCTGCTGGCCGAGGCTGACCAAGCTGGTACGTCTCCGGGCAAAGACGCGTTGACCACGCTGCTCAAGCGCGCGGCGCCTTGCGTGGTGCTGGTCGACGAGCTGGTCGCCTACGTGCGCCAGCTCGAGCCCGGCAAGAGCTACCCCGGCGGTACCTTTGACAGCAACATCACCTTCATTCAGGCGTTGACCGAAGCCATGAAGAGCGTTCCAAACGCGATTTTGTTGGCCTCACTACCGCAGTCGGAAACAGAGTCTGCTGGCACACAGGGGCAACGCGCGCTCGACGTGCTGGAAAAATACTTTGGCCGCGTCGAGTCGGTCTGGAAGCCGGTGGCAGCCGAAGAGGCATTCGAGATTGTGCGCAGACGCCTGTTCGACACGGTGGGCGACCCAGCCCAGGTGCGCGCGACAGCGAGGGCCTTTGGTGAGCTTTACCGCCAGAATCCGACCAAGTTCCCGGCTGAAGCGCAGGAAGCTCGGTACGAAGAGCGTATGACCCATGCTTACCCCATTCATCCGGAGGTGTTTGACCGGCTGTACGAAGACTGGTCGACGCTGGACAAGTTTCAACGTACGCGCGGGGTGCTGCAGTACATGGCCATCGTCATTCACAGGTTGTGGAACAGCAATGACAAGGACCCGCTCATCATGCCGGGCTCGTTGCCGCTGGACGACGCGATGGTGCGCAACAAAAGCATTCACTACCTGCCCAACGGCTGGGAGCCCGTGATTGAGCGCGAGATGGATGGACCCCGCTCGGCGGCTATGGATATTGATGGCCACGACACACGGTTCGGTAGCGTGCAGGCTGCCCGGCGGGTAGCGCGCACGGTATTTTTGGGCAGCGCCCCCTCCAACTCGGCGCAGGCAGTCCGGGGCATTCGGGTCGAAGGCATCTTGCTGGGCACTGTACAGCCGAGCCAGTCGGTGGGCATCTATGAGGATGTCATCAAGCGCTTGCGCGACCGCTTGCATTACCTATACGGCGAAAAAGACAGCTACTGGTTTGATACGCGCCCCAATCTGCGTCGCGAAATGGAAAGCCGCAAGGCCAACCTGAAAGATGCCGAGGATGTGACGCCACTGTTACGCGAACGTGTGGGACGAGTGTTTTCCAAAGGGAGCCACTTTGCGGGCATCCATGTATTCACGCCGTCTGCCGATGTACCCGATGACTTTGGTCTTGGGCCTAGGCTGGTGGTGCTGCCACCTAGTGCGGGGTACCGTCGCCAGGATGAGGGCGCTGCGCTACTGGCCGCAACCGAAGTGCTGGAGAAGCGCGGCGATACCCCCCGACTCAAGCGCAACCGGCTGATTTTTCTGGCGCCCGATGGCGATGCGGTGCAGCGCCTGCGCGATGCCGCGCGTACCTGGCTGGCATGGAAGTCCATCGTGGAGGATGTGCAGAACCGCCGTATGGACCTGGGCACCTACCAGGCCGACCAAGCCAAGCGCGCCATGGATGGAGCCGAAGACGGCTTGAAACAGATGGTGCGTGAAACCTATCGCTGGCTGATGGTACCCACCGAAGAGATGGTGCGTGGCAAGCTGGTGCTGCGCTGGGAGGCCGTGGCTTTGTCGGCTTCAGCAGCGAGCTCGGTTGATGCCATCGAAAGCAAGCTCAAAGAAGAGGAGTGGTTGGTGAGTGCCTGGTCACCGGTACACCTGAACCGGATGCTGAACCAGTGGTACTTCAAGGACGGGGTAACCGAGGTTTCCGCCTTGAGGGTTTGGCAAGATAGTTGCCAGTATTTGTATCTGCCGCGGCTCATGAACGCTGACGTTTTTGTGCAGTCGGTCACGGCCGGATGTGGCACGCGCGATGGTTTCGCTTTTGCAGCCGGCAAAGACGAAGAGCGCTGGCTTGGTTTTGGTTTTGGAAAGTCCGCGTTGGTGACGTTGGACAGTGACAGCCTTCTTATCAGCCACCCGGCAGCGGTGCAGCATCAACAACGATTGGATGATGAGCAGCGCGCACGTGAAGCTGCTCAAGTAAATGGCAATGGTGGGCTGGGGAGCCCGGTTGCCCCGGGACAAGCCGGAACTCCGGCTTCGACTCCAGTCCGGGGAGGCGGGGTTGTTCCAGCGCTTGTGACCACCCCTTTACCGAACAGATTTTTCGGTATGGTGGACGTCGATGCCACGACGGCGACTATGGACTTTTCGACCATTGTGAACGAGGTGATTCAGCACTTTGCCGCACAGTCGGGGGTCGATGTGACCATCAACATAGAAATCGAAGCGCGTACGAAGCAAGGCTTTGAATCTGGCTTGCAGCGCTCGATTAAGGAAAACTGCGGTGTGCTCAAGTTCCGTTCAGCGAACTTCGAACGGGAGTGAAGCTAGTCCGCCGCATTGGCCCAGAACTCGTTGTTGGTGTTTGGCCCTGAATATACCAAGCTCACCGATTTCGTTGTTTGTCCACCGCTCTCTGCACTGATTGGAAAGTCTTGTCTCCACCTGTACGTACTGTTGGCCAGTCAAAATAGACTGGATGCTGGGTGAACTCTGACCAACACCGCATCAGATATTCATCGAACAAAACCGTGCGGTGCAAGCGATGTGAGATGTCAAACGAATTAATGTTGCGCAAAATATCTTGTCTCACGCCTTGCTCTAGGATTGGCGTGTCCACGAGCATTGCGTCCATGTAGGCAAAGGTGGGGGCCCAGCGATTGCAGTGATAAGAACCGATGGTGGTAGCACGAAACGCCATTGGCATGTCTCCAACTAGTCCCTGCAGCCCTTCATCAAAAGTAACTCGCTCTGTCGTCTCGATAAGTTTCTTGTTGGTAAGTTTACGGAGAGCGTTCTCTACTTGGTCGACGACGAAACCGAAGCGACCTAGCTCTGCGCAAACATCGCCGGTGGGAACGAATCCCTCTGCTGATTTTCCCTGCGTGTCACTGAGTAGATAAGAAATTAGCATCGGTAACAAGAAGTGCTCTCGCTTGTCGGGATAACGAACATCAAAGAGATTCAGTGCTAACGAAGACTTTGAGTCGTAATGCGAATATTCACCGAGAAGAGATGCCTTACTAAATTCGTGCAGAGGAATGATGTAATCGCTGTCGCCTTCCATTATCTCAATAATCTTATCTGAATCCACGTTAGGACTTCCAATGAAACCTTTTATTAGCTCAAGCACTTCTCGAATATTGCCACCCGTAATATTGGCCAGGAACTCGCTCAACTCCCGGCTTCTCTTAAGCGAGTGAATCAACGCCCGAAGAAAGAGCGCGATAGAGTCTAGGCGGATGGTAATCCCGTCCAGCCGGTCAAGAGGCAAGCGACCTTCGGCTAGGTCAAGCGAAAACTTGAGCCTCTTCTCCAATACTAAGTCAACGCGGGGAGGTGATATTGTCAGAATACGCTGAGGGTAAGCAGAAATCGACCCCGCGTTCTTTGAGACGAAGTAGGTTCTTGGCCTAATGGACACCAATACCAACGCGTGCCACACGCTCGCAAACTCCTGAGCCGCAAGGAACGCCCGTTGCTGGTCCTGCAATTCCCGTTGGTCAGCGTTGTCGATACAAATTACGACTTGCTTTTGACGTCCTTTCGATAGGTGCTGAATGCACTTCTGAAGATGTTGCACACGCTTTTTTGTTAGGTCTGCGAGAAGTTCGATTTGCTTTTCTAGGAACTTGTCAGGGGCTGATTCCTTAAGTCGTCCGTAAATTCCTTTCTCGAATCGAATCAATTCCCCGTGGTAGACCCCTCGGACAAAAGCATCCTCAAAGAGGTCAACATTATGGAACTCCAAGAGTTGCCTTTCGATATCCTCAATTAGAAACTCCTGTATATCTTGACCCAAGTTTGCCTGGCTACCCAAGTCAATGTAGACGAATATTGCGTTTCTTATTTCATCTTCCGCGCGCACGTAGATGAGATTGCGAATGAATGATGTCTTTCCAACACCTACATCTCCAATTATGACTATCGGACGCCGCCCCAATGCTTCAGCTATTACATCCTGAGAAAGACCGTACTTGTCACTCGAATCTTTTCTAACTCCTTTTAGTGAAGGACTTTGTACCGTGGGCGGAAACATTGCCGCATATCTAGCCGCCAAGATATTTTTCCCAAGCAGTGAGTCGCGGGCTAGGGCGCCGCTTTCGCAGTAGCACTCCTCAAGGAAACGCTTGCGATAGTCCGGAGTATTGGGAGCATCTTCGATTAGCAAATCGCTCAGCATGCGTAAGCTTAGCTGTGACTCGCTAGGATAGCGGAAGCTAGGGTAGCCTGCGATATAATTAGACAGTTTAGCCGGAACTCCGCTCGGAGCAATCGAAGTCAGTTCTTTCAACAACTCCCGCTGTTGTACAGCAGCAGGAGATATGGCCTGCCAGAGGCGATGAAAGTGCTCCTTAAATCCTTCGTGGTCGCCGAATACCAAGCACTTGCCTTCAGCTACTGGAACCCCGTCAACACGCACCCCGAGAAACACAATAGCTTGGGACGAGGTAGAAACCACGCCAATCTGTATTGACCGTTTTGCACAGTAAGACACCGCCTGCTCGAACGCGGCCTTGAATTCCCGTGACATGGATGTCAGGCTCCTTATCGACCTCACAACGCTAGTGGTTCCTTCATGTGGAATCTCAAAGCTTATTCCAGCACGCTTTGCCTCGATAACGACTTCCGGAGGATTTCCTAGCTCATAGTCACTGTATTCGCCACCTTCGTGTCTCTCAATTCGGGTTACCGCCCTTTCCCAACCGAGGACGTCATGAATCAGTACATCGATGAAGCGATGTCTGGTGTCTGCTTCGTTCCAGGTGACAGAGTCTGCTGGCATCGAATCCACTAAGGTAATGAGTGTTGTCTCCCCGTTCGCCATATCGTGATTTGGTTTCATACTGACGCCCTCCCTTTTGGTCGAAAAATGTTATGTGAAATCGAGAGAGCATCACTACCGGCGTGAAAGGTTGAAGAACGCTTCCGTAGGCTTTGGGTTCATGTCAAGCCAACGCCGCGAGAGGCGCTTGACTCTGAATAGCGCTGGAGCTTTAGTAGTCGCACTGCGCTTAAGACGCCATCTTCGCCCACCTCGGCGTTTTTGGCCCAAATATCTGAGCCCCAGCTTTGAATTGTCGTTGGTGCCAGCGCTGCCTCCGAATGCTACTGGGCGCCTCCTGCAGCTGGACAGCTCCCACTTTTACCTGCGGCAGTGGCCGTTATGCATTTCAGAACTGCACCTTCAGAGACCCTTATATGTATCTGTTTTGAATTATGCGCCAAATAATTCAGCAATTTCCTGCTGCTGGATAAATTCAAAGTATGAAAAAATAAATTTCCGTAGGCTTCTCAACTTATAGGTGCATTTTTCTCGGCTTATGGGTCGCCTTACACTGAAACACCATGAGCGACCAAGGCAGGTCGAAGTGCACCAGGCGGTGGCAGAAGTAATGCAGGTTGAGGCCTTCGCTGGCCACGTTGGAGCACAGCAAGATACGCAGCGGGTCGTCGAGTCGGCCAAAGCGTTCCACCATGTCCTGCTGTTCGGTGTCGGCCATCTGGCCGTGCAGCATTTCAATCTGGTTGGCCTTGAGCTTGCGGTCGGCGGTCAGTTGCTGTCTCAGCCAGCGCAGGGTTTCAATGCGTTCCGAGAAGATGACCAGGCGGTCGGACGCGTTGCTCTGCTCCCAGCCAAAGGCAGGTGAGCGCAGCTGCTCCAGCAGGCGCTGGTATTTGCTGAATGGCGCTGCCGTGCTGTTTTGCGTGATGGCTTTTAGGGCCTCACTGAGCACCTGCAAGCCGTCCACTTCGGTGGCTTCGTCTTGTGTGGCGCTTGGTTTGGTTTGCAACAGGGCAATGCGCTTCTGGGTGGATTTGAGCGCGGCGGCAGGGCTGGAGAAAAGGGCTTTCTGCAAGCCGACGCGCTGTAGCTCCTGCTGCCTCCCAGCCTTGTGCTGACCACCTTGGGTGAACTCGACATCCAGCAACGCACGGTAGGCGGCTTCCTCATGCGCACTGGCGGCTTGGCGCAGGCAGGTGGTCTCTCGCTCCTGAAAGTCTGCACTGACCTGGTCCTTGATGTCTTTTTTGAACCGGCGGATGACCAACCCCTTGCTGCGGAAGTCGTCTGGGGTGTAGTCGTCCGGGTCGGAGATGGCCGTGGGGTCAAGCAGGCTCATCAGCGACGCAAAGCTGCGTGCAGAGCCGTCGTGGGGGTAGCCGACAGCAGCATGAGCGTGTCGGACCGGTTGGCCAGCAAGCGGGCCAGACGGGCGCGGCGCGACAGGCCGGTCTCACCCGCGCGGGCAGCCACGTTGTGGCATTCGTCGATGACGATGATGTCCCACCAGGCGTTCTCCAGGTAGTTCCGGTACTCCAGATTGCTCTTGAGTGTGTCGATGGAGATGATGCTGCGGTCGAAGTGGTTGAATGGGTTGTGGTTCGCCGGGATGCGGTTGCGCACCCGAGCTAGACCGACCGAATCGAGCCGCACCAGCGGGATGGAAAAGCGGCTCCACCACTCTTTTTGGAACTGGGTCAGCATGGCTTTTTGCGTGACAACCAGGATGCGTTTGCCGC